>Ga0209333_1000026_pt1 | contig 86011 bp, 73 predicted proteins | sample BlaSpr_A8_OM2_O3_FD_187982 | JGI IMG/M metagenome (GOLD analysis project Ga0209333, IMG submission 187982) | Forest soil microbial communities from Thunder Bay, Ontario, Canada - Black Spruce, Ontario site 2_A8_OM2_O3 (SPAdes) (version 2) | ecosystem: Environmental > Terrestrial > Soil > Boreal... | reverse complement strand
AGGCTGCCCAGGGATCGGGCGAGGCAGGACTTGCCGCTTCCCCCGCAGCCGACGATCGCAATCCGGTCCACGGCTTACGACCCTAGCCAGCGGCAGGCCATGGCGAATGCGGACACGCGCACTGTCCAGCTGGCAGGTCAAGTTGCGGTGAGTCGTGCGAGCCGGTCGCCCATGTCGCTGACCGGGCCCTTGGTCCAGTCGCCGTGCCCGGGAAAGACGTGCTCAAAGCGGTGGCCGGAGTCGGCAAATCGGGCAAGGGAGCGCTGAAACTCCAGACGGGAGTACCAGATCGTTTGGATGGCGCGAAGGTCTCCGGCCTCCCGCGACCAGGCCAGGGTGTCGCCGGAGAACAGGTGCTGCTGACTGTGCAGGTAGAGGACGCTTCCCCGGGTGTGGCCGGGCACGGCGAAGGCAACCATGCCCGGGAAAATGGTCTCCTCATCGTCGGTGGTAATCACGTCGGTGGCGAAGAGGGCAGCGTCGCGATCGGCGTCGTGAATCCATACCCGCGCATCGAAGTGCTCGGCGTAGCGCTGGGCGTCGGCGATGTCGTCGCGGTGAGTCAGCAGAATGTGGTCGATCCCGCCAGCATCTTCAATCGCCCGGACGATGACCCGGTTCCAATGCGGGGCGTCGACGAGGAACGCGTCGCGGGCATGAGGGACGAACCAGGCGTGGGCGCCGAAAGAGCGAAGGTCATTGGCGCCGCAGAGAAACACGCCGGGCGCGACCTGCTGGGGGAAGACCCCGGGCGGGGCGGGACGACGGCTGGCGGTGCCGATCGAACGGGTAGGACAGGCCAGCGCAGCCCGCCATAGCGTCATCTCCTCTTCGGGGCCGACTGGCTGGCGCGTGATGATGGACTGCCCGCCGCTCGTAGACGCGATGAGTTCGGGAGCGTGCTGGCGGGCGACGTCGCAAGCGATGCAGTGGTCGTCCACATACCAGTCACCTGACGCGTTCTCCGGGTGCTTGTCAGCGAGGCGAGGCATGAAAGGTCCTCCAGTCTCGGCGCCATGGGGGGGCTACAGCATACCGAAGTGGAACGTCAGAGTACCAAAAGGGAGTCCAGGAGCGCTATCATGCTTTGGGTGAGCAACCGTGCATGGCCGAAGTCCAGCGTGCGCAGCCGAACCCGCGACGCGATCCTGGCTGCGGCCGCTTCGGTGCTCGCCAGAGACCGCGCCGCTACCCTGCCTGCCATCGCCGAGGCAGCCGGAGTCGGGCGCACCACCTTGCACCGTTACTTCCCCGACCGCGATTCGCTGATCGCGGCGGCCGTCCAGGACTCAATCCGGGCGATCAGCGAATCCATAGCCGACGCCGAACTGGATCATGATTCGCCACTGGACGCCATGCACCGGGCAGTAGCCGCGATGGTCGCGGTCGGGGACCGGCTGCTGTTCGTCTTCGGCGATCCGCGCCTCCTGGAAAGATATGCAGCGCCAGACGGGCGGGTGCCACCAAACGATCCCGTGATCGAACTCATCAAGCGAGGGCAGGCCGAAGGCGTATTCGACCCCGAGGTCAGCCCTAGCTGGATTCAGCACGTCCTCTGGGTTCTTGTCTATCGCGGGTGCGAGGACGCAGATAGCGGCGAGCTACCGCGGCATGGCATCACCGCTACCGTCATCCGAACCCTCGAAAACGGCATCCGTCCGGCAAGGCGCTGATCCTCGGCGCCACCATCAGCGGCTCCCTCGACGCCGACGGGTACTACGAAACGTAGTAAATTTGCGGCCGTGAACGGTGCCCTTCCCACGACGATCATCGTCGCGGGTCTCGCCCTTGCCGGGTATGCGCTGCTGCTGACCGCCCTCAACCGGCGAATGGGCGCTATCTTGCTCGGTGCGCTTGGCGTGCTCGAGATCCTGCTACTGGTCCTGGTCGGCATGATCGTGGCCCGGCTCATCGGCGGCGGGCACCCGGCCGACCTCGCGGTGCTCATCGGATATCTGATCGGGATCCCGCTCATACCCGTGGCCGCGGCGTTCTGGGGGGCGCTGGAACGATCCCGCTGGGGCCCGGCGGTGGCCGCCGTGGCCGGGCTGGTCGCGGCCGTACTCATGGTCCGGCTGCATCAGATCTGGCCGGTTATCCATGTCTGAGCCAAAGGCGCTGCCCGAGCCCTCGGCAACGCAGCCGACCTCGACCAGGACCGGACCGGGCCGGCTGCTCGTCGCCATCTACGGCCTCTTCGCGCTCGCCGCTTCCTCGCGTGCCGGGGTGCAGATCGCGACGAAGTTCCACCACGCCCCTGTCGCCTACGTGCTGTCGGCCTTCGCCGGCGTGGTCTACATCATCGCGACGGTCACCCTCACCGCCGGAAGTCCGACGGCGCGCCGGATCGCCGTCGTGTCATGCTCGGTCGAGCTCGTCGGTGTGCTGGCGGTTGGCACCTGGAGCGTCCTCGACCCAGCCTCTTTCCCCGATGCCACCGTGTGGTCCGACTATGGCATCGGCTACGGCTTCGTCCCGCTCGTCCTTCCCGTTTTCGGCTTGCTCTGGCTGCGCTACTGGGCCAAGCGGGACAAAACCGGCGCGTCAGCGGCCTGATTCAGCCCCTTGAGGAGATGGCGGGCCCTGACGACGCGCTGGATCTGGTTGGTGCCCCCGTAGATCTGGCTGATCGTGGACCAGCGGGCAGTTTCCGCAGGTGGACGACGGGCTGTCGGCACGGATTCAGCACGCGGTTCCGCCGGGCTGTGACGTCCTCCTGGGTGTTCAGTCCATCAGCTTTCGCGCGTTCCTACTGCGAGGCTCTCATTCCTGGCGGGCGACGGCCCAGACGACCTTGCCCGGGCTGCCGTCGCCGACTGGGTACCAGCCGGACCGGCCGCTCAGGGTCTGGACCAGAAACAGCCCGCGCCCGTTTTCGTCGTCGGCTCCGGCGTTCCCGGGCTGCGGCGTACCAGGGCAGTAGTCGCGGACGAGGATGACCACCTCACCTTGGTCGAGCGTGAGAATCAGCCGGATGAAAGAGCGATCCTCGCGGCGGGAGGCGAGCACCGCGTTGGTGGTCAGCTCCGAGACGATGACCTCGGCCGTATCCGATAGGTCGGCCAGGCGCCATTCCCGCAGAATCTGCCGGGTCCAGGCGCGGGCGCAACCCGGCGCGGTCGGTACCGCACCCAGGTCGAGAATCACGCGCGGCGGCGGATGCGGGCGGTGGTAAACGGTTGGTCTTAACACTGTTGTGCTGGTAGTCAAAGCGAGGCTCCGGGATGGCGCAGGGGATGACCCGGCAGAGATGGCTGCCAAGGCGAGCGATGGCCGGGGCCGTCAGTCTCGCCTCGGCCTGTACATGTCGGGGTGAAGGCCCTTTGCTAGGTGGTTGCCGTCGGCGTCGAGGACACGGTCGTAGAGATCTTCCTCAGGTCCGGGCTGCTTCGGGGCTGGCGGCTGGGCCGTCGGTTCTTGCGGCTGGGCGCTGCGGAGGGCGGCGACACGAGCCACGTCCTGGGCAGCTTCATGAAGTTGTGCCGCTGCGCGGGCAATCTGCGTGCTGGCCATGCTCATCAGGGAATCGCAGCCAGCGCGCACACGGGAGGTTGGAAGGAAGGGCGGATGTGCGCGGAGGGGGTGTGAATCAGCCTGGACGACGCTAACAGTGCGTGGCAATGTCACACTGATCGTGTCCGCACTGACAGAAGGGGCAGGTACGTGCCGCGACAGCCTAAGGAGGAGAATCTGCGGCTGCGGCTTCTGCTGGACGAGGCTGGAATGTCCAATAAGGGCCTGGCACGCAGGGTCGTTGACCTCGCCGCGGTCCAGGGACTCACCGGTGTGCGATGCGATCACACCTCAGTCCTCCGGTGGCTCGCAGGCGAACAGCCACGCCCGCCAGTCTCCGAACTGATCGCTATCGCGCTCAGCAATGCCCTCGGCCGGAAGATCTCCGAAACCGAGGTGGGCATGACACCCGGTAACCTGCCCGGCGACCTCGGCCTGCAATTGCCTACCGGCTGGGCCGACACCGTAGCCACCTCAACCGCTCTGTGGAGGGCCGACGTGCAGCGAAGGCGATTCTTGGTCAACGCGGTCTTCACCTCCGCCGCGCTGCCCGCCTCCGCGTTACGCTGGCTTACCAGCCCGTCCGCTGACGCACCGGCCGCCCCCGGGATGCGCAAGGTGGGGCGCGCCGACATCGACGCGATCCGCGAGCTGACACACTCCTACCGGGAGATGGACAATCGGCTCGGCGGAGGCAAGCTCCGCAGCACGATCGTGTCCTACCTAGACGATCACGTCTCACGCTTGCTGACAACCGGCAGCTACCGGGAACAAACCGGCCGACAGCTCGCCGCCGCGTGCGGCGAGCTGTCCCAGCTAGCCGGCTGGGTTGCCTACGACAGTGACGAGCACGGGCTGGCCCAGCGATATCTCACCCAGGCGCTGGCCTACGCGCGACACGCCGACGACCCAGGACTTGCGGCAGAAATCCTCGCCGCTCAGGCACACCAGGCGCTCTACCTAGCCCGCCCGGACGAGGCGATCGACCTCGCTCGAGCCGCCCAGGCCGCCGCCGTACGGCACGGCTCGGGAACCCTGCTCACCGAGTGCCTGGTCATGGAAGCCCACGGCCACGCCGCCCGCAACGACGCGCACGCCTGCGGTGCCATCCTCGCCAGGGCAGAGCAGACATTTGACCGCGCGGCCCGGGAAGATGATCCCGCGTGGCTGTCCTACTTCGATGAGGCGTACCTGGCGGCGCGCATCGCGCAGTGCTTCCGCGACCTGGGCGAAGCGGGCCACGCCGTCCGCTATGCACGCCGCTCACTGGACATGGACGGCCGCTACGTGCGCGGCCGTGCCTTCAATCTCTCCCTGCTCGCCGCCGCCTACGCGACACAAGATGAACCCGAGCATGCATCAGTTATCGGCCGCCAGGCGCTGGACCTGACGGTTCGGCTTTCTTCAGCCCGCAGCGTCCGCTACGTGCGCGACGTCGCGCGCAGGCTCCGCCCGCGAGCCGACGTCGCGGCCGTCCGGGACTTCACGGCGGCGGTACAAGAGCGCCTGCCCGCCGCAGCAGGACATGCTGCACCCCGATGATGGTCATCGCCCCCAGGATGTCGCCCCTGGCGATCATCGCCGACGCCTCGTCAACCGGTACCCACCGCACCTCGGCCGTCTCGTCAACCTCCGGCTCCCCGGCGTGCTCGGCTCCGAGCGCTAGGTACAAATCCTGCGGATAGTCAGCGTTGCCGATAACTGGCTGACAGGATACGACGAACTCGACCCGCCGCGGACGCCAGCCGGTCTCCTCCTCCACCTCGCGCGCCGCCGCGGCGGCCGGGTCCTCGCCGTCGTCCACGTAGCCGCCTGGCAGTTCCCAGACCCAACGATCCACGATGAACCTGTGCCGCCGCATCATCAGCACCCGCTCGCCCGCGTCATCCAGGACCACCGTCACCGCGACCCGCCGCATCCGGAACACATACTGCGTGAAGCGCACATGGTTCGGAAGCTCGACTTCGGCCAGGCTCACGCGGATATGCGGGGTATCGTCCACCAGCCGCTCGCCGTGGATCACCCACTCGTGCGGGTCAGTCACGTACGCGACATTACCGGCCCAAGCAGATAGCCGTCCGATGGACCTGGCGTGGACCTCCGATAGATCTGGAGGTCATTTGGCGTCCCCGGCGAGCTAGGGTCAGCACCGATTCAGCACGGCTCGGAGACGACCGGAAATAACCGGCATCAACTGGGTAAATTGGACACGAGAACGGGCCGTCGACCTCATGGGCCGGCGACTCGATTCGTCCGAGGCTGACACGAGAAGCCGCAGGCCAGCGCTCCTGAATCAGTCCTTGAGGATCTGTCTTGCCATGAGAACGCGCTGGATCTGGTTGGTGCCCTCGTAGATCTGAGTGATCTTTGCGTCCCGCATCATCCGCTCGACCGGGTAGTCGCTGACGTACCCGTACCCGCCGAGCAGCTGGACCGCGTCCGTGGTCACATCCATGGCCACGTCCGAGGCGAAGCACTTGCAGGCCGACGACATGAACGTGAGGTCCGGGGCTGGCTCCCCGGCCATCGCCCGCTCCGACCTGGCCGCCGCGGCGTAGGTCAGCTGCCTCGCCGCCTCGAGCTTCATCGCCATGTCAGCCAGCATGAACTGGATGCCCTGGAACTCGGCGACCGGCTTGCCGAACTGCCGCCGCTCCTTCACGTACCCGGCGGCGTAGTCAAGCGCCCCCTGGGCGATCCCGAGCGCCTGGGCCGCGATCGTGATCCTGGTGTGGTCCAGGGTCGCCAGCGCGGTGCGGAAGCCGCTGCCCTCCTCGCCGATGAGCCGGTCGGCCGGGATCGCGCAGTTGTCGAAGTACAGCTCCCGCGTGGGCGAGCCCTTGATACCGAGCTTGTGCTCGGGCGCGCCGAACGAGAACCCCTCGTCGCCGGACTCCACCACGAACGCCGAGATCCCGGCGGCGCCGGCGGCAGGGTCGGTCACCGCCATCACCGTGTAGAACCGGGAGACGCCCGCGTTGGTGATCCAGCGCTTGACCCCGTTCAGGATGTAGCGGTCACCGTCGCGGACCGCACGGGTCTTCATCGCGGCCGCGTCGGAGCCCGCCTCGGGCTCGGACAGCGCGTACGAGAACATCGCCTCACCCCGCGCCACCGGCGGCAGGTAGCGCTGCTTGACGTCCTCCGACGCGGCGAGCAGCAGCGGCACCGTGCCCAGCTTGTTGACCGCGGGAATCAGCGACGAAGACGCGCAGGCCCGCGCCACTTCCTCGATCACGATCGCGGTCGCGATGGCGTCGCCGCCCGCGCCGCCATAGCCTTCCGGAATATGAATCGCGTGGAGGTCGGCCTTGACCAGCGCATCGTGCGCTTCCTGCGGGAACTCGGCATACTGGTCGACCTTGGCGGCGTTCGGGGCGATCTTCTCATCGGCCAGGGCGCGCACCGACTCGCGCAGCGCTTCGTGCTCGGGCGAGAGGGCGAAGGCGGGAAAATCGAGGCTCATGACCTCGATAGTAGGCCGTCCAACTGGACCCTTTTCATCCGCAGACCTGGGGCTAACGGGTTCTTGGCCGGTCGCGGCGAGGATTAAAAAGGGTCCACACTCGTCGGGCTGTTACGCATAGCCCCGGGGCCGGTCTGGAGGTGGAACGGGCGTGACGATGGCCCTGCTGTCTCCGGACGGGCGCGAATTGCTGGACCGGCTGGCCGGGGAGCGGGTCGGTCCGGACCGTGCGCTGGAACTGGCGCAGGCGCTGCGCGGCCGGTACCCACCCGACCTGGTGGCGGCGGCGCTGACCCAGCACGAACTGCGGGTCGCCGCGCTGGCCAAGTTCAGCCGGGCCGAGGAGATGCTGTTCACCCGGGCCGGCCTCGAGCAGGCTTCCTCCGAGATCACCTCGGCTCACGCCGCGGCGCGCTACCCGGCGGACGGGCTGGTGGCCGACCTGTGCTGCGGCATCGGCGGCAACCTGATTGCCCTGGGTTCCAGGTGCCCGGTGCTGGCCGTGGACCTCGACCCGGTCAGCCTGGCGTTCGCCCGGCACAACGCGACCGTCTACGGTGCCGCCGACCGGCTGGCCACGGTGCGGGCCGACGTGCGCGACCTGCCCCTGTCCGGAGTGCACGCGGCGTTCATCGACCCTGCCCGCCGGGCCGGCGGCCGGCGCCTGCCGGCCGGACGCAGCGAGCCGCCGCTCGGCTGGTGCCTGGACCTGGCCGGGCGCGTCGCCGCGGTCGGGATCAAGGCCGCGCCCGGACTGCCTCGCGAGCTCGTCCCGGCGGGCTGGGAGGCCGAGTTCGTCGCGGTCGGCCGGGACCTGAAGGAGGCTCTGCTGTGGTCCCCGACGCTGGCGACCGCGGCGACCCGGGCCACGGTGCTGCCGTCCGGCGACACACTCGCCGCGGCGCCGGGCGCCGGCCGCGCGGGCGCTGCCGCCCAGGACACGGCGCCCGCCGACGATGTGCCCATCGCCGAGCCCGGCGCGTTCCTGTTCGATCCCAGTCCGGCGGTGACCCGCGCCGGGCTGGTGGAGGCCCTTGCCCGACTGCTGGGCGCGTGGAAGATCGACCCCGCTATCGCGTTCCTGTCCGACGACCGGGAGCATCGCAGCCCATTCGCTCGCACGCTGCGGGTCCTGGAATCGGCGCCGTGGCATGAACGGGACTTCGCGCGCAGGCTGCGCGAGCTGGGCATCGGGGCCGCCGATATCCGGCGCCGGGGCCTAGCCGGGGACGTGCCGCAGATTCACCGCCGGCTGCGCCTGCGCGGCCCTGGCCGCGCCACGATCGTGCTCACCCGGGTCAGCGGCCGGCCCTGGGGCCTGATCTGCACCGACCCTGCCGATCCCGGCTGACCGGAGCAGATCCGCCGGCAGACATCCGGCAGGTCATTTCGAGAATGTTAACGGGAATGGCGCGATTTTGAGCGGTTGTTAACGGCCGCCGGATTAGCGTCTGTGGCAGGCACGTGAACGGCGGCGCGGGCACGGGCGGGGGGCGGGCGCGCCACCTGGACCGAGGAGGATCCATGAGTCTGCCCCGCGGGATGCGGCGCCTGCCGACCGGGCTGACAGCGGCTCTCGGCGCGTTAGTGCTTTGCGCGACAACGTTGTCAGCGGCCGTGGCGGCCACCGGGGCCGGCCCGGCCACGACGGACACCTCGCCGGTGAACCTGTCCGCCAAGATCAATATGGCGGCGGGCAAGGCGGCGCAGGAGGCAACGGTGGTCGCTGGCGATGCCCGCTTCGAGGTGCTCACGCCCGAGGTGGTGCGCCTTGAGTACTCGCCGACCGGCCAGTTCCTGGACCAGCCCACGTTCAACATTCTCGACAGGGACTTCTCGGTGCCGTCCTACACCAGGACCGAGCAGGGCGGCTGGCTCGTGCTGCGCACCAGCGACCTGGTGCTGCGCTACCGGCTGGGCTCGGGCCCGTTCAGCCCCGAGAACACGCAGCTCCAACTGCTGCACCCGCTGCCCGGAAGCGCCGCGGCGGTGTCGCCGACCTGGGAGAACGAGTGCACGTTCGGCCAGGTATGCCAGTCCGGCGCGGCGGCCCTGGCCGGCGGCGCGGCGCTCGCCACGGACCACAACAACTACACCAGCCCGCCGGGCTTCATCGCCGACTACAGCAGCGCGGGCGCCAGCGCATCCTGGCAGCTGCTGGGAGCGCCGGGCGGGACCGCCGCGGTGACCATCCGGTACTCCAATTACATCGGCGCGCTCGGCGGCCCGGCGCCGCGGACGATGAGCCTGGAGGTCAACGGCACCGCGACCCAGGTCACCTTGCCGCCGACGGCGAGCTGGGACGACTGGGCGACCGTGACCGTGCCGGTCAGCCTGCAGGCAGGGACGAACACGGTGGCCGTGACGTGCGCGAGCGGTGATGACTGCAACGTCAACGTGGACACCATCGCGGTCACGCAGCCCGGCGGCACGGCCGCGCCGTTCCTGCCGGGCGGCTCGCTCGGCGGGTACATCAGGTCCTTCGACTCGACCAACGGCACCTACAGCGCGTCCCCGTCGTGCACCGGCACCGAGTCCAACGACACGTGCCAGGCGAGCATCCCGGCGATGGCCGCGGGCCTGCTCGACAAGTCCGGCTGGTACCTGCTCGACGACACGCAGTCCGCCGTGTGGACCTCCGACGGCTGGCTGGCGCCCCGCCCCGCTGGCGACGTGCAGGACGGCTACCTGTTCGGGTACGGCCAGAACTACGCCTCGGCGCTCACCGACCTGGCCAGGCTCACCGGCCCGACCCCGCTGCTGCCCGAGTACGTGTTCGGCAACTGGCTGTCGCGCTACTACCCGTACACCACTGCCGACTACGAGGACCAGATCCTGCCGCAGTTCCAGGCCAACGGCGCCAGCCTGGACACCCTGTCGGTGGACACCGACTGGAAGAGCCCCAACACCTGGGACGGCTGGGAGTGGAACCCGGCGCTCTTCCCCGACCCGTCGGCGTTCCTGGCCTGGGCGAAGGCCAACGACATCCACGTGACCCTGAACATTCACTCCAGCATTGCCACGAACGACCCGCAGTACGCGCAGGCCCAGGCCATCGCCGGCGGTGACCTGGCGGCCAGCAGCTGCAACAGCGGCCCGTGCGCGGTCTTTGACTGGAGCAAGGTCGGCGACGCGGAGGCGAACTTCGCGCTGCAGCAGCCGATCACGAACCAGGGCGTGTCGTTCTGGTGGCTGGACTGGTGCTGCGACGACAGCGAGGTGTCCATGCCCGGCGTCACCCCGGACGCCTGGATTACCCACCTCTACGCGCAGCAGATGACTGATGCCGGGCAGCGCGGGTTCGTGCTAGGCCGCATCGGGGCGTCGCTGCAGGACTCCGTCGCCGGCGCCTACCCCACCGGCCCGTGGGCCGATCACCGCTCGGCGATCGCGTTCACCGGCGACACCTGGAGCACCTGGAACACCCTGGCGGAGGAGGCCCAGCTCACCCAGGACGAGGGCAGCATCGGCCAGCCGTACGTCAGCGACGACATTGGCGGCTTCCTCGGCCCGCCGTCCGGCGCCGCGAACGACCCCGACGACCTGTACCTGCGGTGGCTGCAGCTCGGCACGTTCCAGCCCATCATGCGCGAGCACTCCAACGCCGGGCAGAACGCCCGGCTGCCCTGGGATTACGACGCCGCCACCCAGGCCATCGGCGACCAGTTCCTGCAGCTGCGCGAGGAACTCGTGCCCTACATGTACACGCTCTCGCAGCAGGCGACGGCCTCTGGCATGCCGATGACACAGGCGCTGTACCTGGACTACCCCGACCAGCCCAGCGCTTACGACTTCCCGAGCGAGTACCTGCTCGGCCCGGACGTGCTCGTCGCCCCGGTGACGACCCCCGGCCAGGTGGCTACCACCTCCGTGTGGTTCCCGCCGGGGACCTGGACCGACTGGTTCACCGGTGCCACGTTCACCGGCCCCGGCACGCAGACCCTCGAGGTGCCGGATAACCGGATGCCGGTCTTCGTCAAGGCGGGCGGCATCGTCCCGCTGCAGCCCGCGACCGGCCACGCCCAGTCGGCCGGGTCGGCGCCGCTGACGCTGCGGGTCTTCGACGGTGCCAGCGGCACGTACACCATGTACGACGACGCTGGCCAGGGCCTCGGGTACACCGGCGGCCAGTTCACCCAGACCCCGATTACGTTCCAGAACGCGGCCAGCGCCGGCTCGGTCGTCATCGGGCCCGCGCACGGCGCCTATCCGGGCGAGCCGGCCGGCCGCCGGTACACGGTGGACCTGGTCGACACCACCAGGCCGCGCACTGTCCTGGTCGACGGCCAGGCGCTGGGCGCGTCCGGGTGGAGCTACGACGCCGCCACGCACACCCTGCAGGTGCCGCTGCCCTCGGTCCCGGTCAGCGGCTCGGTCACGGTCACCCAGGTCGGCGGGACCGCCGTGACGCCGGGCGAGCCTGCCGCGACCCAGCTCACGATCAACCCGTCATCCAGCATCGTGACCACGCCTGGTGCCACCACGACGGTCAGCGCCACGCTGGCCAACAGCGGGCCGGGGGCGGTCAGCGGCGTCGCCCTCAGCCTGTCCGCCCCGTCCGGCTGCCAGGTGACGCCCGCCACTGCCACCACGGCCCCGGGCCTGGGCGCGGGCTCTTCGCTGACCGCCAGCTGGTCGGTGAGCGCCCCGGCCGGGCCGGCCGGCACGATCCAGACCGCCGATCTGTCCGCCAGCGCGAGCTATACCGACGCCACGACCGGCGAGCCGGCGACCATCACGACGCGGCAGACACCCACGCCGGTCGTTACCTCCGTATCCCCGGCCACAGCGTCGGTCGGGCAGGTGGTCACGGTCAGCGGGCTCAACTTCGGCGCGACCCAGGGCGACAGCTACATCACCTTCAGCGACGGCGGCACCAACTGGGGCGCCCCGCCGGACCTGGCCACGTTCAGCCTGGACAGCTGGAGCAACACCGCGATCACGTTTACGGTCCCGTCGCCGTCCGGCACCGGCGGCGAGTGGGCCGTGGTTCCCGGCTCCACGGCCACGGTCACGGTGACCACCGCCGACGGCAACTCCAATACCGGGACGCTGACGATCGGCTCCGGCTAGCCGCGGCCGCCCAGTTTGGCGCGCAGGGCCGCGCCCTTGGCCTCGGCCGCGGCGCGGAGCTGCTCCTGGAAGCCCAGCATCTGGGCGCGCAGGTCCTGGTCGGCGACGCCCAGTATCCGCACCGCCAGCAGGCCCGCGTTGCGGGCGCCGCCGACGGCCACCGTGGCCACCGGGACCCCGGCCGGCATCTGGACCACGGACAGCAGCGAGTCCATGCCGTCGAGGTATGCCAGCGGGACGGGGACACCGATCACCGGGAGCGGCGTCACGGCCGCGAGCATGCCGGGCAGGTGCGCCGCGCCCCCGGCGCCCGCAATGATCACCCGGAGCCCCCGGCCCGCCGCCTCGGCGCCGTAGCTGAGCATCTCGCGCGGCATCCGGTGCGCCGACACCACGTCGGCCTCCCAAGGGACGCCGAACTCGGACAGCGCGGTGACCGCCGCTTCCATAACCGGCCAGTCGGAATCGCTGCCCATCACCACGCCCACCAGCGGCCGGTCGTCCATACCCGTCTCCTTACCCGTCCGGCTGCTCTTGCTCGGTACCATGGCGGAGGTAGCTGGCGGCCCGCCTGGCCCGGTCACGCAGGTCCTCGACGTCGTCGCCGAGGGCGGTGACATGGCCGATCTTGCGCCCCGGCCGGACCGCTTTGCCGTAGAGATGGACCTTGACGCCGGGGTCGGCCGCCATCACGTGCACCAGGCGCCCGTGCAGGTCGGGGTCGTCGCCGCCGAGCACGTTGGCCATGGCCACGTGCGGTGCCGTCGCCGTCGGCGCCCCCAGCGGCAGGTCGAGCACGGCGCGCAGGTGCTGTTCGAACTGGGAGGTCCGCGCTCCCTCGATGGTCCAGTGGCCGCTGTTGTGCGGCCGCATCGCGAGCTCGTTGACCAGCAGGCCTGCCGGGGTCTCGAACAGCTCGACCGCGAGCATCCCGGTGACCCCGATGCCTGCGGCTATGGCCAGCCCAAGCTGCATCGCTGCGAGCGCGGTGTCCTCGGCGAGCCCGGGGGCCGGCGCAAGTACCTCGCGGCAGATCCCGTCCCGCTGGATGGTCTGCACGACCGGGTAGACGGCCGCCTGGCCGCTGGGCGAGCGCGCCACGAGCACGGCGAGCTCGCGCTCGAACGCGACGTACTCCTCGGCCAGCAGGTCGAGCCCGTGGGCGACCACGACGGCGGCCTCGTCCGGGCTGCCGCACACCCACACACCCTTGCCGTCGTAGCCGCCGGTCACCGCCTTGAGCACGACGGGCCAGCCCGACCGGTCAGCGAAGTCGAGCACGTCGTCCAGGCCGGCCACGGTGGCGGACCGCGGGCAGGCGATGCCCAGTCCGCTGATGCGCTCCCGCATGACGCGCTTGTCCTGGGCGTAGCGGAGCGCGCCGGGGCCGGGGCGGACCGTCAGGCCGGCCCGCTCCAGCGCGATCAGGTGCGCCTGGGGCACGTGCTCGTGATCGAAGGTGACGACGTCGCAGCCACCGCCGAACGCGAGCAGATCGTCGAGCGAGCGGTAGTCGCCGAGCTGGGTCCCGGCGCACACCTGCGCGGCGCTCTCGTCGGCCGCGCCCGCCAGCACCCGGAACCCGATGCCAAGGGCGATTGCGGCCTGGCACGTCATGCGGGCGAGCTGCCCGGCTCCCACCATGCCGGCCACGGGCACCTGGGTGCCGGGAACCCGGGCGCCCAGCGGCGGGACGGCGGTCGCCAGCTCGCTGGCCTTCTGGTGATCGTTCATCGCAGAGCGCAGGTTACTCGCTGCGCCCGGCGAGGTGCCGGAGCATCCGGCGCAGCTGCTCGCCGTAGAGCTCCTCGAACTCCGGCGAACCGGGCGCCAGCCCGAAGATCTTCTCGGTCAGGTGCGGCATCATCATCGGCGCCATGACCACGGCCATCAGGGCCAGCCGCAGGAACCGCGCGTCGAGATCGGCGGTCAGCTCGCCGGTGGCCTGCCGCCGCCGCATGCTGGCCAGGTCCTCGAGAACCGAGCTGTCGTCCGGGGGCTGGTCATCGTCAGGGTCGAGGCCGCGCCACAGCATGAGCCGGGCCGGACGCGGGTCGGCCAGGCCATCGTGCAGGTAGCGCAGGGCGAGTTCCGCGATCGGCGTGCCGGGCCCGCCGAACCCCGCCTCGGTCTCCTGCCAGCCGCGCTGCAGCTCGCGGTACAGCCCCTCCTTGCCGCCGAAGTAGTAGCTGATCAGCTGCTTGTTGACGCCGGCCCGGCTGGCAATGTCCTGGACCCGCGCTCCGGCGAATCCCTTGGCCGCGAACTCATCGAGCGCCGCCGAAAGCAGGCAGCGCTTGGAGCGCTCCGCGTCGCGCTGCCGGTCCTCGGGAGCAGGCGCCCGCCGCGGGCGCGTGCCGCGCTCGGTCGTCATGCGGTCGGCCCGAGCCGATCCATCCTGGCCGGTCACCCCAGCCATGTTACAAGGCCCACCCACCAGGCGAAGTTAATCAATCACCTGATTGACACTGAAGAACACACGGATGGCAATGATGGCAAGGAACCCCCGTGGCCACGCAGGAACCCGCGCTTAGAGGCCGGGGCCGGACCGCCTGAGCCTCAGCCTGAGCCCGGTCAGGCCGGGCCGCTCACGACGGGCTCGTCCGGCGGTGTTTCGGGGACACCGTGCGGCAGGAACAGGGCGAACACGGCGGGGCGCGGCCGCACCAGCACGACCTGGCCACCGTCGGCCGCCGCCACGGTGCGGGCCAGCGAGAGCCCCAGCCCGGTCCCGCCGGGCGCCCCACTGACGCTCCGCTCAAAGATCCGCGTCACCAGCTCGGGCGGTACGCCCTTGCCCTCGTCCCTGACCTCGATGACGACCGACCGGGGCGTCTGCGACGTCCGGATCGTGACCGTGCCCGCCCCGTGTACGAGCGCGTTGTCCAGCAGGGTCGCGACCACCTGCGCCGCAGTGCCCGGCGTGACGTAGGCGAACAGGCCCTTCTCCCCGATCACCTCGAGCTTCCTGCTGACCCGCCGGAACGCCGGGTCCCACTCGACGATCTGCTGCGCGACGATGTCGTCGACGCTGGCCAGGGCGGGCGTGCCGGACACCGACCGGCGAGCGCGGCCGAGCAGCTGGCCGACCACCTCGGCGAGCCGTTCGGTCTGAGCCAGGGCGGCCGCCCCCTCCTCGCGGACGACGTCGGGGTAGTTCGCGGCCGCGACCATCTCCTCCAGCCGCATCGACAGCGCGGTCAGCGGGGTCCGCAGCTGGTGGGACGCGTCCACGGCGAAGTCGCGCTCCGCGGTCAGCAGGTCGTTGATCCGCTTCGCGGACCCGTCGAGCCCCTCGGCCATCCGGTCCAGCTCCGGCACCCCGTACCTGCGCCCGAGCGGGCGGGCGTCGCCCGAGCCGAGCCGGTCCGCCGCGCCGGCCAGCTCCCGCAGCGGCCGGCTGAGCCGGCGCGCCTGCAGCAGCGCGAGCCCCACCGCCACGGCGATGGCCCCAAGGGCCAGCCAGCCGATCATGAGCAACCCGCTGGTGACCTGACCACTGACGAACGAATTGTCGGCCTCCACGGTGACCGTGAAGTTCTTGGTGGCGTACTTCCCCGTGATCGTCTTGTGCGCGGGCGGCTTGACGCCCTCCTTGACCCGGCCCGCGGGCTGCCGCTCTACGACGGTCACATAGCGGTCAGAGAGCGACCTGGCGACCTGGGCGACATCGGCCGGCAGCCCGGAATCGTACCGGTCCTGCAGTCCGGTGGCGAGATAGGAGGCCTCGTGCCGCAGTTCCTGGGAGGCCTGGCCGGTCCGCAGCCGGCTCAGGTCGAACGCCAGCGGCACGCCCAGCAGCAGCACCGCCACCACGGCGACCACGAGCGTGGAAATGAGCAGGCGGCGCTGCACGGCTCAGCCCCCGCGCCCACCGCCGACCGCGGGGCGGATCCTCACGCCGATCCGTCCGCGGTCCGCGATCTGTTCGCCCATCGTCAGCGGCTGTCCCGGAAGTTAGTCACCACGCTCGAACCTGAAGCCAACCCCCCGCACCGTGGTGATGTAGCGAGGGCTGTGCGCGTCGTCCCCGAGCTTGCGGCGCAGCCAGGATACGTGCATGTCCAAGGTCTTCGTCGAGCCCCACCACTTGCTGTCCCAGACCTGCCGCATGATCTGCTCACGGGTTACCACCTTGCCGGCCTCGCTCACCAGCAGGGAGAGCAGGTCGAACTCCTTGGAGGTGAGATCGATCTCGGACTCGCCCAGCCAGGCCCGGCGGGCCTCGCCGTCGACCCGTACGCCCTGCACCACCCGGCTCTCGGTTGCGCCGCGCCGCAGCAGGGCCCGGACCCTGGCCAGGAGCTCGGCGAGCCGGAACGGCTTCGTGACGTAGTCGTCGGCGCCGGCGTCCAGGCCGATCACCGTGTCCACCTCGTCCGCGCGTGCGGTCAGGATGAGCACGGGGATCGCGTGGCCCGCCGACCTGATCTGCCGGCAGACCTCGAGCCCGTCGAGCCTGGGCAGACCGATATCAAGCAGGATCAGGTCGATCCCGCCGCCGGCGGCGGCCTCGATCGTGGCCGGCCCATCGGCGGAAACGCCGACCTCATAACCTTCGCGGCGCAGTGCGCGCGCCAGTGGTTCCGAGATTGACGGGTCATCCTCGGCTAGCAAAACGCTGGTCATGTACTGATCGTAAGGCGGCAGGCAACTATTTCCGTCGCTCCACGCGCGGGAACTGCGCAGATAGCGTTCAGTAATGGAGTGGCAACCCCACGCTAAACACCCGATTCGGCGTGATCACACCGGCGTGACGCCGTGGCGGCGGCGCGAGAACGACCGGTCCTTGCCGCGCGCCACCGCGAACCGGCGGATCAGTTCCGCCCGCAGATCCTCCGGCTGAACGACGTCGTCGACCACCAGTTCCCCGGCCAGGCGCAGCACATCGATGTCGACGTCATAGGCAGCGCGGAGCCGCTCGGTCTCTTTCTCCCGCTCGGCCGGGTCGGCAATCGCGGCCAGCTTGTTGTAGTACACGGCGTTGACGGCGGCCTCTGCGCCCATAACCGCGATCTTCGCCGTCGGCAGCGCCAGCGTCGCATCCGGCTCGAACCCGGGACCCGCCATGGCGTAAAGGCCGGCCCCATAGGCCTTGCGGACCACAACGCAGATCTTGGGCACGGTGGCCTCGGCCACCGCACTGATCATCTTGGCGCCGTGCCTGATGATGCCCTGCTTCTCCACGGCCGTGCCGACCATGAAGCCGGGCACGTCGGCCAGGAACAGCAGCGGGACGTTGAACGCGTCGCAGAGCTGGATGAAGCGCGAGGCCTTGTCCGCCGAGTCCACGAACAGTACGCCGCCCTTGAACATCGGGTTGTTCGCGACCACGCCGATGGCCTGCCCGTTCAGCCGCGCGAAGCCGACGACCAGCTCCCGGGCCCACAGCGCGTGGATCTCGAACAGCGAGTCGGCGTCGACCAGGCCGCGCACGTACCGGCGCATGTCGAACGCCTGCCGCTCGCTGACCGGGATCAGCGCGCGCAGGTCGATGGCGGCGGGGTCGCCGGCGCCCGCCGCGGGCGGGGCGGTTTGCCAGTTCGAAGGCAGGTAGGACAGGAAACTGCGGACCGCCGCTATCGCGTCCTGTTCGGTTTCGGCCAGGTGGTGGCCGCAGCCCGAGACCGTGCAGTGCATGCGCGCGCCGCCCATCTCCTCGAGCGTGGTCTGCTCCCTGACCACCATCTCGACCATCCGGGGGCTGCCGAGGTACATCGACGCGTTCCCGTTCACCATCGCCACGTAGTCGCAGAACGCCGGGATATAGGCACCACCGGCGGCCGACGGGCCGAACAGCGCGCACACCTGCGGGATGGACCCGGAAGCGCGTACCTGGGTGTGAAAGATCTTGCCGGCACCGCGACGGCCGGGGAACATCTCCACCTGGTCGGTGATCCGCGCGCCCGCCGAGTCCACCAGGTAGATCATCGGGATGCCGGAGGAGTAGGCCTTCTCGATGATCCGGATGATCTTCTCGACGGTTCGCGCGCCCCACGAGCCCGCCTTGACCGTCGAGTCGTTCGCCATCAGCGCTACCGGGCGCCCGTCGACGGCCGCCGTGCCGGTGATCACCCCGTCCGCCGGCAGCCCGTCGGCCAGGACGTTGGCGAACGCGCCGTCCTCGGTGAAGCTGCCCTCGTCAGTGAGCAGGGCGATCCGGTCACGGGCGAACAGCTTGCCGTGGGCGGCGGCTGACTCGTGATACCTGGGCGCGCCGCCGTTCTCGATCCTCGCCCTGACCTCGGCTAGCTCGGGGTGGCCGGCCTCGCCGTTCGCGGCGGGCGGCGCGTCCTTCAGTTCTTCACTCACGCTCGCGAGCGTACTGTGTCAGATCGAGCCCGCCGATGCGCTGGTCCAGCTCGCGGGCCAAGCAGCGATAGGCCGCCACCTGCTCTGACACGGCGCCGGTGACCATGACCGGCAGGCCCTGATCCGCGTCCCTCGCCGCCTGGGCGCTGAACGGCACGCTGGCCAGCCGCGGGATGAGGCTCCAGACGCTCTCCTCCGCCGGAGCCGGCGGGAACAGCTCGGTCGTCTCCCCGCAGCTCGGGCAGATCTGGCCGCTCATGTTCTCCACGCCGCCCACGCTGACCGCGCGGTGCCGCGGCAGGTCGGCGTCGACGAGGCCGACCGTGTGGCCGTTCGCGCGCACGGAGCTATCCCGGGATTGTCCGTGTTCGCGGGCCGGCCCGGAGCACCTGGGACGGGAGCTGGCGGCCGATGATCTGCTCCGCGTCGGCGGCGGCGTCGATCATCGCGTCCAGGTCGATCCCGGTCGCCACGCCCATGTCCTCGACCATGTGCACGAGTTCCTCGGTGGCGATGTTGCCGGTGGCGCCGGGCGCGTACGGGCACCCGCCGAGCCCGCCGACGGACGCGTCGAAGTCTTGTACTCCTAGTTCCAGCGCAGTCAGAACGTTCGCAAGGCCGGTGCCGCGGGTGTTGTGGAAGTGCAGGTTGAGCGCGACGTCGGGATGGGCCGAGCGGAACGCTCCGACAAGCTCGCGCACCCGGCGCGGGGTTGCCATTCCCGTGGTGTCGCCGAACGAGATGCAGTCCGCGCCGTCGGCGACCGCCCGCGACGCCACCCCGACCACCCGCTGCACCGGCACGTCCCCCTCGTACGGGCAGCCCCACGCGGTGGAGACGATCACCTGGCAGGTGGCGCCGCGCTGGTGCGCCTCGTCGATGACCACCGCGATGTCGTCGAGCGACTCCTCGGTCGACCGGTTGACGTTCTTGCGGTTGTGCGTGTCGGACGCCGAGACCACGGCCTCGATCTCGGTCAGCCCGCGGTCCAGGGCCCGCCGGGCACCGCGCAGGTTCGGGACCAGCGCGGAGTACCTGACCGACGGCGCGCGCTCGATCCCCTGCCACACCGCGTCCGCGTCGGCCATCTGCGGTATCGCCTCGGGCCGCACGAACGACACCGCCTCGATCCGCTGCACGCCCGTCGCTGACAGCCGGTCGATCAGCTGGATCTTCGCCTCGGTCGGCACCGGATCCTCGTTCTGCAGCCCGTCCCGCGGGCCGACCTCGCGCACCGAGATCCGCTCCGGAAGATCACTCACTGCTTCGTCCCCTCATAAACAAGCAGAGTAGCCAGAACGTGACGCCACGGCGGACTCAGCGGTCTTCCCTGGCCAGCCTGGCTTGTTCGTCCGCGACCAGCTGGAACAGGATCGACTGCACCTGCTGGACGTTGGGAACCTCGTTGAAGACAAGCTGGCCATGCTCGCCGGCGGACTCGATGACGAGCCTGCCGCAGCCGAGCAGCCGGTCGATCGGCCCGTGCGAAAACGACACGTCGCTGATCCTGATCAGCGGGAAGTCGCGGCCGAACCGGGACAGGATGCCCGTCCGCAAGCTGAGCCTGCGGGTGGTCAGCTCGTAACTCGTCGTCTTCCACCGCAGCAGCGGGACCACGCACCAGACGATCACCGCGAGGAACACCGCGACGCCGATCGCGTCCCTGACCAGGCCGGTGTCCTTGCCCGTCGGAAGCAGGATCAGCGCCACGATCGCCGCGATCAGGATCACGGCCAGGAGAAAGAACGGCCTCAGCAGGGTCTTCCAGTGCGGGTGCAGCCTGAGCACGAACTGCTCGCCATCGGTCAGGGACTCATCACCGGCCATAGGCCACATCGTGGCACGAGTACTGGCATTATCCAGCCCACCTCTCCATCCCCTTCACGGCGAGTCGGGCGCCAGCGGACGTGAGTCGGGCGCGGCGCCAGCGGACCTGAGTCGGGCGCGGCGCCAGCGGACCTGAGTCGAACGGGGGATCAGCGCACGTGGATCACGTCGCCCGCGCTGACCGGGACTGGCCCGGCGGCCGAGCGGACCACGAGCCTTCCGGTCCGGTCCACCTCGGACGCCACGCCGGTAACCGTGCGGTCGCCGGGCAGCGTGACCCGCACCTCGCGGCCCAGTGTGGCGCACAGCCGCTGGTACTCCGCGTGCAGCCCGGACCCGGCGGCGTCACCCAGCTTGCCGGCCCAGGCCAGGTACCAGCGCCGCAACTCGCCGAGAATGCCGACCAGAAGCCGGCCGGCCGCCACGTGCTGCGCTCCCTCGATTGCCAGCGACGTCGCGCTGGCCACCGGCAGTTCGTCCCGGCTGGCGGACACGTTGAGCCCGATCCCCACCACGATCGCGGCGCCGGCCTGCTCGGCCAGGATGCCGGCCAGCTTCGCGCCGTTCACCTGAACGTCATTAGGCCACTTCAGGGACGCCTCGACCCCGGTTTCTCCGCGGACCGCCAGCGCGACGGCGACACCGGCCAGCAGCGGCACCCAGCCCCGGCTGGCCTGCGGCACCACAGCGGGCCGCAGCAACACCGAGAACGTCAGCGCGGCGCCCGGCGGGCTGACCCACTGCCTGCCCATCCGGCCGCGGCCTGCCGTCTGGGACCCGGCCACGAGCACCGTGCCCTCCTCGAGACCGCGGGAGGCCTCGCCGAGCAGATCCGCGTTGGTCGAGCCGGTTTCGGCCACCACCCGGACGTCTCGCCAGAAACCGCCGGGTATGACGAGGGCATCGCGGAGTTCATCGCCGCGCAAAACCGGGCGACCGGCCGGTTCGGTACTTGTCATGCAGGCTATTGTCAACTGCGGAGAGTAACCTGTGCCGCGCCGGGTGCCACCATTCCGCTTCTGGCAACGGGCCCAACGCGCCGGAAGCCGCTTACCGACGGTCAGGCACCGACGACTGTGCGTTGCCTGAGCAGCCAAGGAGAGCAGTGCCGGGTCTCAAGCTAAGCGAGCCGCACGGCGCGCCGGGACGGTCCGACGCACGGCACCGGCAACGGTGGTTGCCACAGGCTCTGGGCTGGGACGGCGACGCGGCCGGGCGGGCGCTGCGCCGGGTCGCGGGCACCATCGCGCCGCGTGCACTGTGGCGCGACCATCGCCTGCTGGTAATCCTGGCGGCGCTCTCGGTGATTCCCCGGGTGCTCGCGACGCTGGCGTTCCGGCCCGCGCTGCTGACCTCGGACTCGTTCCTGTACATGAACGAGGCCGCCAAGGGCAAGCTGGGCGCGATCCGGCCGTCCGGCTACTCCCTGCTGCTCGACGTGCTCCAGCCGTTGCCGCACACCCTGCTGGCGATCACCACCGTCCAGCACATCATGGGGATCGGCATCGCGGTCATCATCTACGCCGTGCTCCGCTACTGGGGCCTGCCCGCCTGGGGCGCGTGTCTGGCCGCGCTCCCCATCCTGTTCGACCCGCGCGAGATCGCGCTCGAGTCCTACATCCTGCCGGACACGCTGTACAACCTGATGCTGGTGGCGGCGGCCGCGCTGCTGCTGACCAGGCGCACCCCGCGGCTGTGGCAATGCGCCGTGGCCGGGTTCCTCATCGCCTACGTGTCCGTGCTGCGCGGGAACGGGGTGCCGCTGGCCGTGATCTTCGCGGTCTTCATCCTGATCAGGCGCGTCGGCTGGCAGGCCGTTACCGCGGCGGCCGTGGCGTTCGTGGTGCCGTTCCTGACCTACGTGTTCGCGTTCAACTTGCAGACCGGGCACTTCAACATCACCGAGAGCGAAGGCCTCTTCCTCTGGTCGCGCACGACGAGCTTCGCCAACTGCGCGATCATCAAGCCGCCGAAAGACCTGGCGCCGCTGTGCCCGAACCGGGAGAAGTCCGTCGCCCCGGTCGGTCCCACGCCGGCCTGGTCGGTAAACGCCCTGCTGAACGCGCCGACCCCGGCCGACTACTTGTGGGCGCCGGACGCCTGGTGGCGGCACGACAGGTACCCGGGGGTCAACAACTACAACAACAAGCTCGCGACGCACTTCGCGATCGACGCGATCGAGTCACAGCCGCTCGACTACGCCAGGGTCGTGGCCAGGGACGTGGTCCTGGTCTTCGTGCAGAACGACCGGCCGCTGACCAAGAGCACGATGAGCTTCACCGTGACCCCGCACCTCGCCACGCTGCCGTCGTACTACGCGGCCGACGAGCACCGCTACGCGGGGACCCGCAGCAACACCTACCTGGTGCAGCCGTTCGCCTACTTCTTGCTGCTCTACCAGGAGCCGGTCTACTTCACCGGCCCGATGTTCCTCGCCGTCATGGTGACCGGACTGGCCGGCGTGATCAGGAAGTGGCGCACACCGGGCCGCGTCGGCCGCATCGCGGCGCTGCCCTGGGTGCTCGCGGCAGCGAGCATCGTGCTGCCCGCCATGCTGACCCAGTCCCTGTACCGGTACACGATCGTCGCGATCCCGCTGGCCTGCATTGCCGCCGGCATGGCCTTCGTCAAGCGGATCCCCGAGCCTGCCGCTGCGGCCGGCGGGCCCGCGGTCCCTCTTAGCGGGACCCGGCCTGACGGCCTGTCCTCCGCTGATCTGCCGCCCGCTGACCGGGCCGACACGCCGGATCCCTGACCGGCGCCGCGGAGCGTGGCCCAGCGGCCAGCGAAGCGGGAGGGGACGGGGAGGTGGGCGCGGGGCGGGGGGCTGTCAGCGGATCGCCCGGGTCCCGCTGCGGGGCCGAATGCCGTGCCCGCAGCACCAGGGCGAGCTCGAATCGCGCGTCGGGATTGTCGAGCTGGTCGCCGAACAGGTCCTGCAGCTTGTGCAGCCGGTACCGGGCCGTCTGCGGGTGAATGAACAGGCGGGAGGCGACGCTGCTGCTCTTGCCGGTCTCCAGCCAGGCCAGCAGCGTCTCGGCCAGCATGTCCCTGCGGCCTGCCGCCATTCCCCTGAGCGGGGCGAGCCGCCGCGTTTCCAGCCGGTCGAGCAGGTCCCCGCCCCTGTGCAGCACCATGTCGGTCAGATGGTCGTCGCAGTGCACGATCGGCGAGTCGCCGAACACGCCCTGCTCAGCCAGCCCGAGCGCCTCCCTGGCCCAGTTCAGCGACTTGGCCGCGTCGCGCAGGCCGACCGGTGAGCCGACGGCGCCCCGCAGCCCGCGCAGGCCGCGGTCGAGCATGTCCCTGCGGCCCGGGCCGTAGGGGTCGGGGACGATCAGGACCGGTGGCGTGCGATCGAGATCCTGCAGGACCTCGGCGGGCAGCGCCGGAACCGGGCCGCCGGACGGGCTGTACCCGGCCAGCACGACCACCGACACCAGCCGGGGCTGCCGCCACTGCGCCAGTCGCGCCGCCTCGCTGACGGCCTGGGCAGCAGCCGGCGGCTCGGCGAGCAGCAGGCTGAGCAGGCGCCGCTGACGGCGTTGCAGTTCACCGGCCACGCGCGCCTGGGCGTGTGCGTACCCATCGGCGGACAGCGCGGCGATCTCGTCGATGAACATGAACAGCGCCTCGGCGAGCAGGCCCAGGGTCTCCAGCGGCGATTCCATCCACTGCGAGGCGCGGGTCAGCGAGCGCAGCGCCACCCTGGCCCCGGCCCGCAGCGCCGACTGCAGCGCCTCGAGGCTGCGGCCCTCGCTCGCCTCACCCTCGCCGAGCCTGCGGAACACCTCGGCGGCCTGATCCCAGGACGTGTCCGGGTCGGCGATCCGGTCGACAAACTGCTGCGCCGCCTCCTCGGCGCCGCGGCGCACGGCGTGGGCGTACGAGCCGTCGCCCGGCCGCGCGTACTCGGCCACGCTCGCCTGGATCTCCGCGATCATCTCCTCAACCAGCGCAGGCAGCAATGGCCGCAGCTGGTCGGCGACCTTCGCCGGGATCGCGGGCCACGTGCCGACCGCACCCTGCAGTCCTGCCCGCCCCGCCCGCCCTTGCCCGGCTCGCGGGGAGCCCCGGACCGCGCCGTTGCGTGCGCCGCCCCGAAGGCCGGTCACCGCGCGGGTGCCCTGGCCGGCAAGGCGCAAGTCTGCCCGGCCGGCTCCGCCTCCCGCTGTTGGACCGGACACCGCGACGATCCTCGGTTCTGGCGGTGCCGGGATCACGCCGACGGTCGGCGGCCTGGCTACTCGCCGGTAATAAGCACCTGTAAGGCTAGTTATGTTTCTCATGAGTGTCCAGAGCATGTCCGGTGCGGCACCAGGGAGCGGGAGGCCCAGCCCCGCGAAGCCGCTGGCGGTGGCTAATCTGTCCGGCATGGCCACCGAAGTGCTCCCGCCAGCCGACGACGCCGGCCAGCCGGCCCCGCACACCACGGCGGGCAAGCTCGCCGATCTCGAGAAGCGCCGGTCCGAGGCGGCGCACGCCGGGTCCCAGCGTGCGGTCGAGCGGCAGCACGCCAGGGGCAAGATGACCGCGCGGGAGCGGATCGACGGGCTGCTCGACCCCGGCTCGTTCACCGAGTTCGACGGGCTGGCCCGGCACCGCGCCACCGACTTCGGGATGACGGCCAACCGGCCGTACGGCGACGGCGTCGTGACCGGTTACGGCACCATCGACGGCCGGCCGGTGTGCGTGTTCAGCCAGGACTTCACCGTGTTCGGCGGCTCGCTCGGCGAGGTCTACGGCGAGAAGATCGTGAAGGTGATGGACCACGCGCTGAAGACCGGCTGCCCGGTGATCGGCATCAACGACGGCGGCGGGGCGCGGATCCAGGAGGGTGTGGTCGCGCTCGGGCTGTTCGCCGAGATCTTCTACCGGAACGTGATGGCCTCCGGCGTGGTCCCGCAGATCTCGCTGATCATGGGACCGTGCGCCGGCGGCGCCGTGTACTCGCCCGCGATCACCGACTTCACGCTGATGGTCGAGGGCACCTCACACATGTTCATCACCGGGCCCGACGTGATCAAGACGGTGACCGGCGAGGAGGTCAGCTTCGAGGACCTCGGCGGCGCGCAGGCGCACAACGTCAAGTCCGGGGTCGCGCACTACCAGGCCACCGACGAGGACGACTGCCTGAGCTTCGCCCGTGAGCTGCTGTCCTACCTGCCCTCCAACAACCTGGACGAGCCGGCCGGGCCGGCCGGCGATGACCCGGCGATCCTGGAGATCACCGACGCCGACAGCGAACTCGATGCGATCATCCCCGACTCGCCCAACCAGCCCTATGACATACACGAGGTGATCACCCGGATCCTGGACGACGGGGAGTTCCTCGAGATCCACGCGGGGTTCGCCAAGAACATCGTGGTCGGCTTCGGCCGGATCGAGGGCGCGTCCGTCGGCGTGGTCGCCAACCAGCCGATGCACTTCGCCGGCTGCCTGGACATCAATGCCTCGGAGAAGGCCGCGCGGTTCGTGCGGACCTGTGACGCGTTCAGCATCCCGGTCCTGACGTTCGTGGACGTCCCGGGCTTCCTGCCCGGCACCGACCAGGAGTGGGGCGGCATCATCCGCCGCGGCGCCAAGCTCATCTACGCCTACGCCGAGGCCACGGTACCCAAGATCACCGTGATCACCCGCAAGGCCTACGGCGGCGCGTACGACGTCATGGGGTCGAAGCACCTCGGCGGCGACGTCAACCTGGCCTGGCCCACCGCGCAGATCGCGGTGATGGGCGCGCAGGGCGCGGTGAATATCCTGTACCGGCGCGAGCTCACCGCCGCTCCCAATGCCGAGGAACAGGCGGAACTGCGGGCGTCCCGGATCGCCGAGTACGAGGACACGCTGGCGAATCCGTACATCGCCGCGGAGCGCGGCTACGTCGACGCGGTGATCCGTCCCGCCGAGACCCGCTCCCAGGTCATCAGGTCGCTGCGCACGCTCCGGACCAAGCGCCAGACGCTGCCGCCGCGTAAGCACGGCAATATCCCGCTATAGCCGGTTGCCTAGACAACCCTTGTTACCTGCGGCGGAGTATCTGGCCGGGTACTCGATAGAGTCATGAGCACCATGACCGAGAACGGATCGCCGCTGCCACTTCTGTCCCGCTACGCCATCATGGTCGACGTCGGGTACATCTACGCGTCCGCCGGCGAGCTGCTGTTCGGTGCCGCGTCCCGCCGCGAGTACCGGGTCGACGCGGACAAGCTGATCCAGGCGCTCACCCGGCACGCGGACGATCAGGTGCGCGGCGAGCTGCTCCGGGTCTACTGGTATGACGCCGCCCGGGACCGGGTGCCCACCATCGACCAGCGGGTCATCGCGCAGATGCCGTGGGTGAAGCTGCGCCTCGGCAACCTCAACGCCCGCGGCCAGCAGAAGGGCGTGGACGCCCAGATCCGGGCCGACATGGAGGCGCTGGCCAGGCACCGCGCGATCACCGACGCGATCCTGGTGGCGGGCGACGAGGACATGGTTCCCGCCGTTGAGGCTGCGCAGGCGTTCGGCGTCCGGGTGCACCTGTGGGGCGTCGAGCCGCCGTACGGCACGAACCAGGCCGAGCGGCTGGTCTGGGAGTCGGACACCGTCGAGGTGCTCGAGCGGTCGTTCGTCGAGCCGTTCTTCACCAGGCAGCTCGCGCCCGAGCCGGTCACTGCGCCGGGCTCAGGGCCGGCCAGGCCCGGCCAGGCCGGGGCCGGTCTTCCCGGCTCCGCGGCACCGTCGCCGGCGCAGCTGTTCGGCGAGCGGCACGCGCCGCGGCAGGCAGCGGCGGCGGCGGCCAAGGCGACACACGTTTCGGCCGCCGCGGCGGCGGCAACAGCCAGGCGCGGCCCCGACAAGGAGCGGGTCGAGGAGGCCGGCGAGCACGTGGCGCAGAAGTGGATCCTGACCCGCGGCGAGGACAACATCCGCGACCTGCTGCCCGGGCCGATCCTGCCGCCGGTCATCGACAAGGAGCTGCTCGTCGATGCCGAGAAGGAACTCGGCCTGTCGCTGCGGTCCTACCAGGAGGCCCGGGAATGGCTGCGGGACGCGTTCTGGGCCCGGGTGCACCGCCAGTTCGACATCGGCGTCGGCAGGTCGAGGAGCTGACCAATGGAACCAAGGCTCACGATCGTCAGGGGAGACCCGACGCCCGAGGAGATAGCCGCGCTCGTCACGGTGCTGAACGCGCGCATCGAGTCTGTCGGGCAGACCAGAGTTAGCGAGGCTCCCCGTTACGGCTGGTCCTCCAGATCCCGCATGGTGCGCGGCCCGATCTCGCGGGGACCTGGCGCCTGGCGGGCCAGCGCGCTGCCGCACTGACCCGCCGCGACGCTTGGCCGGGCAGGCGGCCCTGGTTCCCTATCGTCCGCCCTGGGCCAGCGACCTGCTGTTGTGTCACTAGACTCCTGCCCAGTCGAGAGGAGCGCTTTCGTGCGCAAAGTCCTGATCGCCAATCGCGGCGAGATCGCGGTCCGGATCGTGCGGGCGTGCCGGGACGCCGGCCTGGGCAGCGTCGCCGTGTACGGCGAGCTGGACACCGATGCGCTGCACGTCACGATGGCCGACGAGGCCTTCGCGCTGGGCGGGCAGAGCGCCGCCGAGAGCTATCTCGACATCAGCAAGATCCTCAAGGCCGCGGCGGATTCCGGCGCGGACGCGGTCCATCCCGGGTACGGGTTCCTCGCCGAGAACGCCGAGTTCGCCCGCGAGGTCATCGCGGCCGGGCTGACCTGGATCGGCCCGCCGCCCGAGGCGATCGACGCGCTTGGCGACAAGATCGCGGCCCGGCGGATCGCCGCCGAGGTCGGCGTGCCGCTCGCGCCGGGCAGCGACGGGCCGGTTTCCGGCCCCGAGGAGGTGGCGGCGTTCGCCGCCGAGCACGGGCTGCCGATCGTGATCCAGGCCGCCTACGGCGGGGGCGGGCGGGGCCTCAAGGTCGCCAGGACCACCGAGGAGATCGCCCCGCTGTTCGAGTCGGCGGTGCGCGAGGCGGTGGCAGCGTTCGGGCGCGGCGAGGTCTTCGTGAAGCGCTACCTGGAGCGGCCGCGGCACGTGGAGACGCAGTGCCTCGCCGACTCCCACGGCAACGTGGTCGTGGTCTCCACCAGGGACTGCACGCTGCAGCGGCGCAACCAGAAGCTGGTCGAGGAGGCTCCGGCGCCGTTCCTGTCCGACGAGCAGGAGCAGTTGCTGCGGTCCTCGTCCAAGGCGCTGCTGCGCAAGGCGGGCTACGCGGGCGCCGGCACCTGCGAGTTCCTCATCGGCGAGGACGGCACGATCTCGTTCCTCGAGGTGAACACCAGGCTGCAGGTGGAGCACCCGGTAACTGAGCAGGTCAGCGGCATCGACCTGGTCCGGGAGATGTTCCGGATCGCCGACGGCCAGGAACTCTCCTACGACGACCCGCCCCTGCGCGGCCACTCGATCGAGTTCCGGATCAACGCCGAGGACCCGGGACGGGGGTTCCTGCCCGTCCCGGGGACCATCACGGCGTGGCGGCCGCCGTCCGGTCCCGGCGTCCGGCTCGACGCCGGGTATGACGTGGGCATGACAGTGCCGCAGGCGTTCGACTCCCTGATCGCGAAGCTGATCGTCACCGGGGAGAACCGCGGTGAGTGCCTTGAACGCTCACGCCGGGCGCTGGCCGAGTTCGAGATTGGCGGGATGCCGACGGTGCTGCCTTTCCACCGGGCGGTTGTGGACGACCCGGCCTTCACCAGCGATCCGTTCACGGTGCATACCGGGTGGATCGAGACCGAGTTCCGCAATGATCTGCCGCCGTACTCCGGCGAAGTCGCCTCGGCGAACGGCTCCGGCACGCCGGAGCGGGAGCGATTCACGGTCGAGGTCGGCGGCAAGCGGCTCGAGGTGGTGCTGCCCGCGGACCTGGCGCGGGCCGGTGCCGCCGGCACTCGGGCCGCCCAGCGGCCCGCGCCGTCGCGCAGCCGCGGTGGCGGCAGGGGCGGCGGCGGTGGCGGTGGGCCGACGGGCGGCGACGCGCTGGTCAGCCCGATGCAGGGGACGATCGTGAAGATCGTCGCCGAAGAGGGTCAGCAGGTGTCGGCCGGTGACGCTGTGGTCGTGCTCGAGGCGATGAAGATGGAACAGCCGCTGACCGCGCACAAGGACGGCACCGTCACCGACCTTGCCGTGCAGGTGGGCCAGACCGTGTCGTCCGGTGAGATCATCTGCCAGCTGCGGGGGTGAGGCGGTGGCCCGCCTGCCCGGCGATCCCGGCGCAGCACGCTGGCTGTGGTTCGCCATCGGGTTCCGGCTGCCTGCCGAGAACCGGGACTGGGTGAAACACGAGCTCACCGACGCGGGCTGGCGGCTGCGCACCGTGCTGCGCCATCTGGCGATCATCGTCCCGATCTGCGTGGCGCTCGTCGTGCTGCTCACCACGCTGCTGCCGGCGCCGCTGTGGCTGGGCCTGATGATGACGGCGCTGATCCTGGCGGGCAGCGTGTTCACGGTGGCCGCCTACGCGGACGACATCCGCGCCTCCCGGCTGCGCCAGCACGGCCTCGACGTTCCCGACGATCCCGACCTGGGCCACCCCGCGCATTAAGCAGCCCGGGGGCGGCGCACCCGGCTCAGTGGTACTCGGGCTGCATGAGGCGGCGGGCGGCCTCGGTGATGCTGCCGGACAGGCTCGGGTACACGGCGAACGTGTGCGCCATCTCGTCGACGGTGACGTGCTGCTCCACGGCCAGCGACACAGCCAGGATCAGCTCGCTGGCGCGCGGCGCGACGACCACGCCGCCGAGCACCACACCGCTGCTGCGCCGGGCGAACAGCTTGACGAAGCCGTCGCGGAAGCCCTGCATCTTCGCGCGCGCGTTGGTGGCCAGCGGCAGGTTGACGGCCAGCGCGTCCGCCGCCCCGGCCTCGACGGCCTGCTGGGAGACGCCGACCGACGCGATCTCGGGCTCGGTGAACACGGTCATGGCGACGTGGCTGAGATGCAGCGGCTGCACCGCGTCGCCGAGCGAGTGCCACATTGCGATCCGGCCCTGCATGGCCGCCACCGAGGCGAGCATCTGCACGCCGGTGCAGTCGCCGGCCGCGTAGACGCCGGGCACCGAGGTCCGGGACACCCGGTCGACGGGGATGAACCCGCCCTTGTCCAGCGTGATCCCGGCCTCGTCAAGGCCGAGCCCGCCGGTGTTGGGCACCATCCCGACGGTGAGCAGGCAGTGCGAGCCCTGCAGGATCCTGCCGTCCTCGAGGGCCACCACGACCCCGTCGCCGTCACGGCGTGCCGACACCGCCCGGGACCGGCCGAGCACGGTCATGCCACGCCGCAGGGACACCTCCTCGATCACCATGGCCGCGTCCGCGTCGTGCTGGGGCAGCACGCGGCCCCGCGAGGAAACGAGGGTGACCTGCGAACCCAGGGCCTGGTAGGCGCTGGCGAACTCCGCCCCGGTCACCCCCGAGCCGATCACGATCAGCTCCGGCGGCAGCTCGTCCAGGTCGTATAGCTGCCGGCAGGTCAGGATGCGCTCTCCGTCCGGCATGACGCCCGGTAGCACGCGGGGCCGCGCCCCGGTCGCCACGAGCACCACGTCGGCGCTGAGCTCGGTGCCCCCCACGGCGACCGTGCGCGGGCCGGTTAGCCGCCCGGCACCGGTCACGACCTCGACGCCTTCGGCCGCCAGCCGCTGGGCCACGTCCGCTGACTGCGCCCCGGCCAGCGCCTTGACCCTGGAGTACAGCCGCGGTGCGTCGACGGTGGCCAGTACCGCGCCGTGCGGCGCGGGGCCTGCACCGGAGCCGGTCCCGGGATCCGGACGGAGGCCCAGCGCCGCGGCCCCGTCCAGGCCCGACATCATGCCCGAGGTGGCGATCAGCGTCTTGGACGGCACGCAGTCGGTCAGCACGCAGGCGCCGCCGAGCCCGTCCGAATCCACCACTGTCACATCGGCGCCGAGCTGGGCAGCGACCAGAGCCGCCTCATAGCCCCCCGGACCACCGCCGATGATCACAATCTTCGCGTGCGGCTGGCTCACGATGCCCCATTCTGGCTTATCGGCTCGCGCGGGGTTCGCCCGGTGCCGGCTACGCACGGTGAGATCCCCACGCGGAGCCCTTGCGCACCGTACGCTAATCATCCGTGTCGATGTACGCGGCGTATGGCAGCAACATGGATCCGGCCCAGATGGCCGAGCGCTGCCCGCACTCGCCGCAGCGCGGCAGCGGCTGGCTCGAGGGCTGGCGGATGGCGTTCGGCGGCGAGGACATCGGCTGGGAAGGGGCCCGGGCCACGGTCGCGGAGGAACCAGGCGAGCGGGTCTTCGTCGTCCTCTACGAGCTCTCGGCATCTGACGAGCAGGCACTGGACCAGTGGGACGGCGCGAGCATCGACTACTACCGGAAAACCAAGGTGCGGGTGGCGACGCTGGACGGCGACGTGGTCGCCTGGCTCTACGTGCTGAACGCGTACGAGGGCGGCCTGCCCGCAGCCCGCCTCCTGGGCATCATGGCGGACGCCGCGGAGGCTGCTGGGGCGCCCGACGACTACGTCAAGGCGCTGCGGGAACGCCCCTGCACCTAATCGGTGCCGACCGCGTCCGCCCTGCCCGGCCTGACGTCAGTGGAACAACACGATGACGAGGACAAGCGCGACGCCCGGCGCGACGATCGCCAGGATTGGCTGCCAGGACCAGCGGGCGGCCCGCGGGCCCGCCGCCGCACCCCGTTCCCGTGCCTCCTTGGCCATCTCGTCCAGCTGCGTGGCCATGATCTTGGCCGCGCTCTGCTTCGAGATCTTCTCAGCCGTGTCTTCCGTTGTGCCATACGTCGTGAGGGCCGAGCGCGGCAGCCGCCTGCGGTCGCCCTGGGCCAGAAGCTGCTGCCGCATCCGGTTCCGCCGGTGGGCGTACAGCGCCCAGCTGTAAATGATCTTCCCGCGCTTGGTGCCCGACTCCCGTACGCAGTGCACCTGTACCGACTCCCTCAGATCCACGGCGGCCACTGAGCCCCACGGAATCCGGTGATCGCGGAGCGGGTTTCGGACGGTGATCGCGGCGGAGTCGGTGACCACCCGGGGCCACAGCGCGCAGGCGTAGACCAGCCCGGTGATGAACACGAGGGTCACAGCGATGTCGGCGGCCAGGTGGCTACGGCCCGATACCAGGATGTCCACCAGGCAGGCGAACGCGAAGATCAGCCATGCCCACCAGGCGACGACGGCGCCCGGGAGGCGGAACGTCTTCTGCTCGACAGGCTGCGACTGCGACAGCCTGGGCCCGGTGGGCTGAGGGACGGCCGTGCCCGCAGGCTGCGGCGCGCTCTGCGTTGCGGGCCCTCGTCCGGCCTGCGGCGGGTCGCCCGGGAGCGCCCCGGTCTGCGGCGGGTCGCCGGGCAGCGGCGCGGCCTGCCCGGCAGGCTGCGAGGCGGTGATGGCCTTTCCGGCAAGCTGCCCGTTGGCTCTGCCGTCCGGCAGTTCCGCACCCTGCCCCTGCTCCGGCTGCATACCGATTGCACTCCCATGAGGTTTAGCGGTCGTGGGCGCCTGGCTGTGACTCTTTCAACAGCGTGGGACCCACCACACCGTATGTCCTACTGTAGGCGCAGGCCGGAGGTGGTGCCGGGCGGACGGTGGCGGGCGGCCGCCGGACCGGATAAGGCCCGGGCGACGCCGGGCATCGGCTCGGTCGTTGAGGGCCCGCTGCTCATGGCGGTCAGCGCGGTGGCCGCCATGAGCTTGACGCCGATCCCGATCGCCCGCTCGTCAACGTCGAACGTGGGCTGGTGGATGTCAAAGTCGTCACCGGAGCCCGGCTTCCTGGTGCCGAGCCTGGCCAGCGCACCCGGAATCGACTCCAGGTACCAGGCGAAGTCCTCCCCGCCCAGGCTCTGCGGGGCCGGCACGACGCAGTCGGTGCCGAGCACCCGGTCGGCGGCGGCCTCGATCATGGCCGTCGAGATCGCCTCGTTCACCGTTGGCGGAACATTCCGTACATAACTGACATCGGCGACCACGCCGTAAGCGCTGGCCACGGAGTCAACAAGCGCCTTGAGCAGGTCGGGCGCCTGATGCCAGGCCTCATCATCCAGGCAGCGCACCGTGCCCTCGACGATGCCGTCGTCCGGGATCGCATTGGCCGCCGAGCCTGCGCCGACCCGGCCCCAGACCAGGCTGAGGCTGGATCTCGGGTCGACTCTCCGGGACAGCGCGGCCGGCAGCTCGGTGATGATCTTGCCAAGGGCGAAGACAAGGTCGGCGGTGAGATGCGGGCGTGCCGTGTGCCCGCCGGGGCCGGTGACCCGAACCGAGATCTTGTCGCAGGCGGCGGTGATCGCGCCGACCCGAGTCCCGATCTTGCCGACGTCCAGCCGTGGATCGCAGTGCAGAGCGAAGACCCGGTCAACCGAGGCGATGCCGCCGGCCGCGAGCACATCCAGCGCGCCACATGGCACCTCTTCGGCCGGCTGGAAGATCAGCCTGACCCGGCCGGGAAGCGCCCCGGCCGCCGCCGTTCGGGCCAGGAACAGGCCGGTGCCGAGCAGCACCGTGGTGTGCACGTCATGCCCGCAGGCGTGGCAGGCGTTGGGGACCGTTGACCGGTAGGGAACGTTCTTCTCGTCGCTGAGCGGCAGCGCGTCCAGGTCAGCGCGCAGGCCTACCACCGGCTCGGCACCGACCGGGGAGGACGATCCCCCCAGGCCTCCCCGGCCGAGGTTGGACCCGATGTCGACGAGCAGGCCGGTGCCCTTGGGCAGAACCCTGGGCCGCAGGCCGGCAGCCTCGAGCCGGAGCTTGATACGGCGCGTCGTCCGGTGCTCGTGGTAACCGATCTCAGGGTGGGCATGCAGGTCGCGCCGGAAGTCGACGAGTTCGGCCTGGTGCCCGGCGAGGAACGCGTCGAGCTCACCCTCAAGGTCATGTTCGGCCATACGCCGCCTCCCCCGGTATCACGAAACGATCCTCCGCGAACTCGGTGACCAGCGCGTCAACAACGTCCTCGAGCCCTCCCCCGTTGGCTACGAGGGCCCGCTGGCGCTCGTAAGAGGCTCCGTGATTCAGCACCTCGGACGTGGCTTCAAGCTCCTGCGCGCAGCCCAGCCGGTCCGCCACCGGCTCAAGCTCATGCACCAGCTCGAACAGCTCGTCCCGCAGCGGCGCCGTTGAACCTGAGTCATCGGTGATCACGATCGCATCCAGCCCGTACCTGGTGGCGCGCCACTTGTTGTCACGCACGACCCAGGCGGAAGGAGCGGGCAGCCGGTAGCCGCGGTCCAGCTGGGTGTCGAACTGCTGAACCAGGCATTGCGAGATGGCGGCGACCATGCCGATCTCGCGGAGCGTCGGAACGCCGTCGAACATCCTGATCTCGACCGTGCCGAAATCGGGGTGTGGCCGAATGTCCCACCACACCTCTTTGATACTCCGGATCGTTCCGGCTCGAAGCAGCGTGTCCATGTACTCCTCGAACTCACTCCAGTCCGCGAGCGGCTGCGGCGGCCCCGAGGTCGGCAGGCCACCGAAGATGACCGCCCGGCTCGAGGCGAGCCCCGTGTCGTGCCCGCTCCAGAACGGGCTCGACGCGGTCAGCGCCAGGAAGTGCGGCAGGTATGCAGCGAGAGCATTGACGATGGGAATCGCCTTGCTCCCGTCGCGGATGCCCACATGGACATGGACTCCGAAAGTCTGAATCCTCCGGGCAAGCCACTGCAACTGCTCGACGAGTTCGGCATAGCGCTGAATGGGGGCCATCTTGGCATCTCGCCAGTCGCTGACAGGATGCGTTCCGGCACAGGCCAGCATCGTACCGCGGCTGCCCGTGATTCGCTCAAGTTGCGCGATTGTCGCCGTCAGATCCTCCTTGGCCTCGGATACGGTGGAGCAGATGCCGGTGACCACTTCGACCGTTGATTGCATGAGCTCATAGCGGATTTTTGGGTGATCGCCGCTCTTGCTGAGCGCTGGCAGCGCAGCAAGAACCTCCCGGGCGTCCTGCCGCAGCATCCTGCTGCGGCAGTCTATGAGCTGCAGTTCCCACTCGATTCCAAGCGTCGCGCCGCGAGATGGGTTCCAACTGATGGCCACCGTGAGCCTCCATAGGCTGTCTTCCGCGCGCAGGTGCGCGCAGCGAACCGTGCCGGAAACGGAGCAGACCGGGCCGACCAGCGGCCACGCTGCCGCCGGGATCGCTGGCGCAGGGTGCCGCACCTGCCCAGCCTGCGCCCTGCAGGACGCCATCGGCGCCAACATGCTCGTCACCAGCGATCAGCCCGGTATATGGTGCGCCGCGCTCCGCCCACCCTCGCCCATGATCGAGCCGTCCCACTCCGCCCGGTCATTTCCTACCCATGCCGGCGCATTCCGTACCCACGCGGGCGATACGCAAATAGCAAATGGCACTTAGTAAACGTCCGGTGGCTTGTACACACCCCAGACATCACGGAGCGCATCACAGACTTCACCAACAGTGGCACGCGACCGCAGCGCCTCGCGGATCGGGTAAAGCAGGTTTTCCGAGCTGCCTGTGGCTCGCTTGAGGTCATCGATGCGACGGGTGAATTCCGCCCGGTCCCGATCCTCGCGCAGCGTTGCAAGCCGCTCCGCCTGAGCTTGCTCGATCGCCGGATCGACGCGAAGCGGCTGGTAAGGCTCTTCCTCGTCGATCCCGAATCTGTTGACGCCGACGACAACGCGCTCTCCCGCATCGATCTGCCGCGCTACCTGGTAGGCGGACCGCTCGATCTCGGCCTTCTGGAAGCCTTGCTCGATCGCTGCCACGGCACCGCCGAGCTCTTCGACGCATCCGATCAGCGCATCGGCCTCCTGCTCGATATCGGTGGTCATGGACTCGATCGCGTACGACCCGGCGAACGGGTCAACGGTCGCGGTCAGATCGGTCTCGTAGGCGAGGACCTGCTGGGTCCGCACCGCAAGCCGCGCCGCCTTCTCCGTCGGCAGGGCGATCGCCTCGTCGTAGGCGTTCGTGTGCAGCGACTGTGTGCCGCCGAGGACGGCGGCGAGCGCCTGCACGGTGACCCTGGCCAGGTTCACCTCCGGCTGCTGGGCGGTGAGCTGGACTCCGGCGGTCTGGGTGTGGAACCTGAGCATCTGCGACTTGGGGTTGGCTGCGCGGAACTCCTCGCGCATGATCCGCGCCCACAGCCGTCGCGCCGCACGGAACTTCGCGACCTCCTCGAGCAGGGTGGTGCGAGCCACGAAGAAGAACGACAGCCGCGGCGCGAACTCGTCGACGGCGAGGCCGGACGCGATCGCCGTTCGCACGTACTCCTTGGCATTGGCCAGCGTGAAGGCGATCTCCTGCACCGGCGTGGCGCCGGCCTCGGCCATGTGGTAGCCGGAGATCGAGATGGTGTTCCATCTCGGGATCTCGTCGCGGCAGTAGGCGAACGTGTCAGCAACCAGCCGGAGCGATGGCTGCGGCGGGTAGATGTACGTGCCGCGCGCGATGTACTCCTTCAAAATGTCGTTCTGAATCGTCCCGGTCAGCCGGTCGGCGCTGATGCCCTGCTCTTCCGCCACAAGCTGGTAGAGCAGCAGCAGGAGCGCGGCAGGGGCGTTGATCGTCATCGACGTGGATACCGAGTCGAGTGGTATGCCGTCGAGCAGCAGCCGCATGTCCTCGATCGAGTCGATCGCCACGCCGACCTTGCCCACCTCGCCGAGGGCCGCCGGCGCGTCCGAGTCATAGCCCATCTGGGTGGGCAGGTCGAAGGCGACGGAGAGCCCCGTGGTGCCGGCCTTGATCAGCTGGTGATAGCGCCGGTTGGAGTCAGCAGCGGTCGAGAAGCCCGCGTACTGCCGCATCGTCCAGGGACGCTTGGTGTACATGCCGGGATAGACGCCCCGGGTGTACGGGTACTCACCGGGCTCCCCTAGTTCCTCGTCAGGATCGAAGCCCTGCAGCGACTCGGGCCCGTAGAGCGGCTCGATTGGCGACCCGGACTCCGACATGTGCGTCATAGCCCAAGGTTATGTTGCCGCTCGGCGCGATCGCCGCCTCCCTGGGGCCTTGGTCAGTCCGCCTCGCTGGCGGCGGCCGACGCCTCGACGGTCTGGGCGCGGGTGCCCCTGCCGAGCCACCAGAACAGCACGCCGACGACGATGAACGCGAGCACGGGGATGGCTTCGGTCCACAGGTACGTGAACCGCTCCGCATACGTCCAGCCGTCGGGGGCGAAGCCGCCGCCGAACCACGAGTCGCCGAGGCCCGGCGCGATGAGCTGCACGCTGGCGATGGCCACCAGGACCATCAGCACGACGGTCAGGAACCGGTACAGCGGCATCCGGAACGGGCGGGGGACGGCCGGATGGCTGCGGCGCAGCTTCCACAGCGCGGGGTAAATGAGCAGGTAGCTGATCAGCGTGGTCGAGATCGTCACGCCGAGCACGGCGTCGAAGTACTTCGCGGCGTTGCCGCTTGTGATCTGCGTCGCCATCACGACGACGATCGACGCGACGATCCCGCTGAACACGTTCACCCGTACCGGTGTTCCGAGCTTGGCATTGATCACGCCAAGGAACCGCGGCCCGGATCCGTCATAGCAGGAGACAGCCAGCGCGCGGTCCGCGCCCATGATCCACGTCGCGCCCGACGTCAGCAGGCACACGATGAAGATGAGGGCGCAGAAGTCGCCGAGGACCAGCCCCGCCCCGCTGAGCGTCGCCGTGCCATCGGCCGCGACGTGGCCGCCGTAGACGGTGAACACGTCCTGGATTGCGCTGACGAACCCGCTGAAGTTGGTGATGGCGCTAGACGGCAGCACCACCAGGATGCCGATCACCGGTAGCGCGTACAGCAGGACGCTGAGGACCGTCGAGCGCGCGATGCCGAACGGAACGTCGCGCCGCGGGTTGATCATCTCCTCACCCGCGCTGTTCGGCAGCTCGAACCCGACGAAGTTGAACAGCAGCACGCCGGTGAGGAGCACGAAGCCAGCGAACGACGTGGAGTAGCTGCTGGCGCCCAGTCCGTGGGCGCCGTGCTTGGCCGCGTAGATGATCACGGTGATCGTGAACAGGCCGAGCAGCAGGAACCGGGCGAACGCGCCCGCCGTCGGCAGCCACTTGCCGACGCGGAACGACGTGATGGCCGCCACGATCGTGATCCAGACGAATACGAGCGACACGATGTACGAGGCCCCCGTCGGCAGGTTGGCGCCGTGATTGAAGAAGACCTCGATCGCGCCGATGCACGAGATCGTCAGCGAACCGCCGATCCAAACCGGGTTGGTGATCCAGTACAGGAAGTTATTGACCGCCCCGGCCAGATGGCCGAAGGCCAGCCGGGTCCACATGTACGGGCCGCCTTCCTGCGGGAAGGCCGTGCCCAGCTCGGCGAACAGCAGCGCCTGGGGGACGAAGAACACCACCGCGAAGATCATCATCCAGGTGAAGGCCTGACCGCCGCCCTGGGCCACGGCAGCGATGGTGTCCACCCCGACGATCGTGCAGATGAGAAAGAAGAGGATGTCGAAACGGCCAAAGTGACGCTGCAGCTTCCGTCTCTCGGTCGAGGCGGCGACGGTCTCTATCTCGAGGACATCAGTCATCAGGTGTGCTCCGGTGCGTATTAGCCGAGGCGCACATCCTGACGTGCGCAAGTGTCGGGAGTGTAACCCAAGATTACTGATTCTTTACTTAGCTCCAGATCATGGCACTAATCCCCGTATCACCCCCACGCCTCGATCGCTGACCCAGGCCTGGCACTCGGCCCGCCTGCACCTGGCCCACGAGGACTGACCAGCAAGCGGCGTAGCGCTACCGGAAATGGCCGCCATTGCTGCCCGATTCAAATTTCCGCAAAGGCTCACCGAGGTTTTCCGGAATGCACCATTGCCCATGGTTGTGCCGCGTGTGGGCCACGGCCGGAGCGGGGAAAGTCACCGTCAGTATCCAGGCTGAGGCAAAGAGCCATTACACGCTCAGACCCGGCCAACCGGAGGGCCGGCCCTGCCGCCGGCGTGGCGGGAACAGGGGGCCTGTCGCCAATGAGATCACGGCTGAGTAGGCCTGCGGCCACGCTCGCCGGGCTGGCCGTTTCAATTGGCCTGGCCACAATGCCGCAGGCGGCCGGCGCTGCCGCCGCTCGCACGGCGTTCGCCAGCCTTCCCGCCAAGCAAGGCGGCAGGCAGTCGGCTGCCCCGGCATCGTCTGTCACCAGGCAGGACGTCGGGGGAGCCGAGCTCGCCAGCCCCGGCATCGCGGTTCACTACCCGGCGAGCGGCGCCATCCGGCTGCCGCGGGTGCCCGCTTCGGCGTACATCATCGCGGACGCGAAGACCGGGCAGGTGCTCGCTGCCAGGGACGCGCACGGCTTGTTCCCGCCGGCGAGCACGCTCAAGATGCTGACCGCGATCACGCTGATCCCGCGGCTGAACCCGAACGCCACGGTGCTGGCCACCCAGCAGGCCGCGGACACCGAAGAGTACGACGTGGGGCTCGTCGCCGGGCACCGCTACAAGGTCTCCGACCTGTTCAACGCGCTGCTGCTGATCTCGGCCAACGACGCAGCGGTCGCGCTCACCCAGGCGACGGGATCGCTGGCCAAGGGCGTGGCCATGATCAACGCCGAGGCCCATCACCTGCAGGCCTACGACGTGGTTGCAAAGCAGCCGAACGGCTTGCCCGCCGCCGGGCAGGTGACGTCCGCATATGACCAGGCGCTGATCGCTCGCCAGGCGCTCGCGATTCCGGCCTTCATGAAGTACGACTCGACACGCACCGCCGTGTTCCCGATCACGCCGAAGCGGATGGTTCCCCTGGTCAACCAGAACACGCTGCTGACCGACTACCGGGGCGGCATCGGCGGCAAGATCGGCTGGACCGAGGCAGCGGAGGCCACCTACATCGGCATGGCCAGGCGGAACGGGACCACGCTGATCGTGACCGTGCTGCACTGCACGTCACTGCAGGAGGTCACCTCGGGCGAGAAGCTGCTGAACTGGGGCTTTGCCATGGACGGCAAGGTGCGTCCGGTCGGCGAGCTGGTCTCGCCGCTGCCTGCCGTTACCACCAGCCACGTAGCACGGCACCCGTCGGCGCGGCGGGCGGATACCAGGAAAACCGCTGCCGGAGCTGCCGTGGCCAGCTCGGCGCTGCCGATGGCGCCATTGGCTGCGGCGGGATGCCTCGCCTTCGCCACCGGGCTGGGTGGCGCCTTGCTGGTGCGGCGTCGCCGCCCCGCTAGGCCGGAGGGAGGAAGCCGATCCGGTCCCTGACGGCGGCCATGGTCGGGCCCGCCACCTTCCTGGCCCGGGCCGCGCCGTGGGCGAGCATCCGGTCGAGCTGCGCCTCGTCGGCGAGCATTTGCTCGGTCCGCTCCCGGATCGGGGCGAACGCGTCGACCACCACCTCGGCCAGGTCCTTCTTGAGCGTGCCGTAGCCAGCGCCGGAGTAGCGCTTTTCCAGGGCCGCGACGCTCTCGCCGGTCAGCGCCGAGTAGATCCGCAGCAGGTTGGTGACGCCCGGCTTCGCCTCCTCGTCGGCGCGTATCTCGGTGTCGGCGTCGGTGACCGCGCGGCCGATCTTCCGCCGGATGGACGCCGGGTCCTCGAGCACGTCGATGATTCCCTGCGGCGACGAGGACGACTTGCTCATCTTGATCGCGGGATCCTGCAGGTCGGCGATCTTCGCGACGTCGGCGAGGATGTAGGGCCGCGGGATCACGAACGTCCGGCCGTACCTGTGGTTGAAGCGCTGAGCCAGGTCCCTGGTCAGCTCCAGGTGCTGGCGCTGGTCTTCGCCGACCGGAACCTCGTCGGTCTGGTACAGCAGGATGTCGGCGGCCTGCAGGATCGGGTACGTGAACAGCCCCACGCTGGCCGTGTCCGCGCCGGACTTCGCCGACTTGTCCTTGAACTGAACCATCCTGCTGGCCTCGCCGAACCCGGTCTGGCAGCTGAGCACCCAGGCGAGCTCCGCGTGCTCGGGCACGTGGCTCTGCACGAAGACCGTGCAGCGGTCCGGGTCGAGCCCCGCACCGAACAACTGCGCCGCGGCGACCCTGGTCCGGCGGCGCAGCAGCGCGGGGTCCTGCGGCACGGTGATCGCGTGCAGGTCGACGACGCAGTAGAAGGCGTCGTGGCTGTCCTGCATCGCCACCCACTGGCGCAGCGCGCCCAGGTAGTTGCCGAGATGGAACGAGTCGGCGGTGGGCTGGATACCGGAGAGCACTCGGGGTCGGGACATGCCCGGAATTCTAGTTACCGACGGGGGGCTGCGCCCCCCGCGAGCCCCACACCCGGGGGGCAGGCCCCCCGGGGACCCCCCAAAACCTGCCCACGCTGGGGTTAACCCAGAAAAGCATGCGTGTAACCGCGCGATAACCCGCGCGCGGTTACACGCCGACGGCGCCGTTGCTGACGACCGGCACTATTTCGGGAGCACCCAGCCGGATCGCGTCGGCGTCCTGGTCGGTCTCGGCGTCCTGGGATGCTCGCTCGGCCTCCACGCGCGCCCGGTAGTTCTCTACCTCGCGGGCCACCTGCCGGGACCTCCACCGCATCGGCCCGGCCATCAGCGCCGCGACCTCGGCGGCCACGGACAGCCCCCGGTCCCAGGTCTCGATCGACGCGTGGGTCCTTCGCGCCAGCACGTCGTCCAGGTGCCGCGCACCCTCGTGCGACGCGGCGTAGACCACTTCGGCCCGCAGGTAGTCATCGGCGCCGGCCAGCGGCTTGCCGAGGCCGGGCTCGGCGGCGATCAGGTCGAGCACCTCCCCGGTCAGTGACCCGTACCGGCCCAGCAGGTGCTCGATCCGCGCCACGTGCAGGCCGGAGGACCGGGCCAGCGAGTACCTGGCATTCCACAGCGCGACGTAACCGTCGGCGCCGGCCAGCGGCACCACGTCGGTGCAGGACGGCGCCACCCGGCCGTCCAGGCCGTGCGCCACCGCGTCCACGGCGTCGCGCGCCATCAGCCGGTAGGTGGTGTACTTCCCCCCAGCGATCATCACCAGGCCGGGCACCGGGTGGGCGACCGTGTGCTCCCGCGACAGCTTCGACGTCGATTCGGACTCGCCGGCCAGCAGCGGCCGCAGTCCTGCGTACACGCCTTCCACGTCGTCCCTGGTCAGCGGCACCGCGAGGATCCGGTTGACCTGCCCGAGCACGTAGTCGATGTCGGTCCTGCTCGCGGCCGGGTGCGCCTTGTCCAGGGACCAGTCGGTGTCGGTGGTCCCGATGATCCAGTGCCGGCCCCACGGGATGACGAACAGGACGCTGAACGGGGTACGCAGGATGATCCCGCTGCCGGAGTGGATCCGGTCCCTGGGCACGACAAGGTGCACACCCTTGGACGCGCGCATGTTGATCGTGCCGCGGCCGCCGACCATGGCCTGGATCTCGTCGGTCCACACGCCGGTCGCGTTCACCACCTGCTGGGCACGGATCTCCAGCTCGGCCCCGGACTCCAGGTCCACGGCCCGGACGCCGGTCACCCGCTCGCCTTCCCGCAGGAAGCCGGTCACCTGGGTACGCGAGGCCGCGTGCGCGCCGTACCCGGCGGCGGTCCGGACCAGAGTCATCACGTACCGGGCATCGTCTACCTGCGCGTCCCAGTAGATGAGCGCTCCGGTGAGGGCGGACCGCTTGAGTGCCGGAGCGATCCGCAGCGCGCCTCGCCGGGTCAGCTGGCGGTGCCTGGGCAGCCCTCTGGTCTGCCCCAGCGAGAAGCCAAGCACGTCATAGGCGCTGACCCCGGCGCCGATATAGGCGCGCTCCCAGGCGTGGTGGGTGAACGGGAGCAGGAACGAGACGGGATGCACGAGGTGCGGCGCGATCCGCTGCAGCAGCAGCGAGCGCTCCCCCAGCGCCTCCCTGACCAGGCCGATGTTGAGCTGCTCCAGGTAGCGGAGCCCGCCGTGAATCAGCTTGCTCGACCGCGACGAGGTCCCGGAGCCGAAGTCCCGCGCCTCGACCAGGCCGACGGACAGCCCGCGGGTGGCCGCGTCCAGGGCCACCCCGGCGCCCACCACGCCGCCACCCACGACCAAGACCTGGAGCTCGGTGTTCACCAGAGCCCTTATCGCAGCCTCCCGCTCGGCGGGGCCCAGCCTCGCCGACACGCCCGCCCCAGACATCACGTTCTGAACGCTACCGGGCGCGGGGGGCGATCACGTCGGCCGGCGCGATGTCACGACGACTTCGACCCGCTGGAACTCCTTGAGGTCCGAGTAGCCGGACGTGGCCATGGTCTTGCGCAGCGCCCCCATGAGGTTCATCGACCCATCGGCCCTGCTCGACGGCCCGTGCACGATCTGCTCGAGTGTGCCGATCGTGCCCACGGCCAGGCGGGTGCCGCGCGGCAGGTCGGGATGATGCGCCTCGCTGCCCCAGTGGTAGCCGCGGCCGGGCGCCTGGGCGGCGCGAGCGAACGGCGATCCGACCATCACCGCGTCGGCGCCCAGCGCCAGTGCCTTAGCGATGTCGCCGCTGCGGGTCATCCCGCCGTCGGCGATCACGTGCACATAGCGGCCGCCGGATTCGTCCAGGTAGTCGCGTCGGGCGGCGGCGACGTCGGCGATCGCGGTGGCGGTCGGCACGGCCACGCCGAGCACCGCCGCCGTGGTGTGACCCGACCCGCCGCCGAACCCGGCCAGAACGCCGGCCGCCCCGGTCCGCATCAGGTGCAGCGCCGCGGTGTAGGTGGCGCAGCCGCCCACGATCACCGGGATGTCGAGCTCGTAGATGAACTGCTTGAGGTTCAGCGGCTCGGCCATGCCCGAGACGTGCTCGGCCGACACCGTGGTGCCGCGGATGACGAAGATGTCGGCTCCGGCGTCGAGGACGGCCTTGTGGTAGCGGACGGTCCGCTGCGGCGACAGCCGTGCCGCCGTCGTCACCCCGGCGGCCCTGATCTCCTCGATCCTCCGCCCGATCAGGTCATCCTTGATCGGCTCGGAATAGATCTCCTGCAGCCGCCTGGTGGCCGCGTCGTCATCGAGGTCGGCGACCTCGGCGAGCAGCGGCTCTGGGTCGTCGAACCTGGTCCAGAGACCCTCGAGGTCGAGCACGGCCAGGCCGCCGAGGCGGCCAATCTCGATCGCGGTCGCGGGCGAGACGACGCTGTCCATGGGCGCAACCACCAGCGGCAGCTCGAACCGGTAAGCGTCGATCTGCCAGGCGATCGACACCTCTTCCGGGTGCCTGGTGCGACGGGACGGCACGATGCCGATCTCGTCGAGCGCGTAGGCGCGGCGGCCGCTCTTCCCGCGCCCTATCTCCATCTGGGTCACGTGCGCCCCCACCCGCCCCGGCCCACTCCACCGTAATTCGGCGCCTCGGTGACCATCTGGATGTCGTGCGGATGACTCTCGGCCAGCCCAGCGCCGGTGATCTGGGTGAACCGCGCTTCCTGAAGGCCGGCGACCGTGCGGGCGCCGACGAACCCCATCGCGGCCCGCAGCCCGCCGACGAGCTGGTTGGCCACGGCGCCGAGCGGGCCGCGGTACGGCACCCGGCCCTCGACGCCCTGCGGCACGAGCTTGTCCTCACGCAGCACGTCGTCCTGGAAGTACCTGTCCTTGGAGTAGGACCCGCCGCGCTCGCTGTTCCGCATCGCGCCGAGCGAGCCCATTCCCCGGTACAGCTTGTACTGCTCGCCCTGAATGATGACCATCTCGCCCGGCCCCTCCTCGCACCCGGCGAGCAGGCCGCCCAGCATGACGGTGTCGGCCCCGGCCGCGATCGCCTTGGCGATGTCGCCGGAGTACTGCAGGCCGCCGTCCCCGATCACCGGCACGTTCGCGGGACGCGCCGCCTTGGCCGCCTCGTAGATGGCGGTGACCTGGGGCACACCCACCCCGGCCACGACCCGGGTGGTGCAGATCGAGCCGGGCCCGACGCCCACCTTCACCGCGTCGGCGCCGGCATCGATGAGCGCCTGGGCGCCGGCCCGCGTGGCCACGTTGCCGCCGATCACGTCGACCTGGACGTTGGCCTTGACCTGCGTGATCATGTCGATGACCGCCTGGGCGTGGCCGTGCGCCGTATCCACGACGAGGAAGTCGGCGCCGGCGTCGGTGAGGGCCTGCGCCCGGCGCTTGGCGTCCTCGCCCACCCCGACGGCCGCGCCGACGACCAGTCGCCCGCCGGAGTCCTTGGTGGCGTTGGGGAACTTCTCGCTCTTGGCGAAGTCCTTGACCGTGATCAGGCCGCGCAGCCGCCCGGCCGCGTCGACCAGTGGCAGCTTCTCGACCTTGTGCCGGGCCAGCAGCGCCAGCGCGTCGTCCGGCGGAACCCCGACGGGCGCGGTGACCAGCGGCATCGGCGTCATGACCTCGGTGACCCGGCGCCGGTGGTCGGTCTCGAAACGGATGTCACGGTTTGTGACAATGCCGAGCAGCGCGCCGTCGGGCCCGGTCACCGGTACTCCGGAGATCCGGTAGCGGGCGCATAGCTGCTCGACATCGGCGACGGTCGCGTCGGGGCCGCAGGTCACCGGGTTGGTGATCATGCCTGCCTCGGACCGCTTCACCATGTCAACCTGCTGCGCCTGGTCCTCCACGGACATGTTGCGGTGCAGCACGCCCACCCCGCCCAGGCGGGCCATGGCGACGGCCATCCGGGCCTCGGTGACTGTATCCATGGCGGCGGAGACCAGCGGCACCCGCAGCATGATGCGGCGGGTCAGCGCTGCAGTGGTGTCCGCCTCGCTCGGCATGATGGCCGAGTGGGCGGGCAGCAGGAGCACGTCGTCGAAGGTCAGGGCCGGCGGGTCGAACTTGGCGGCTTCGGTCATGTCGGTTATCGGCTGCTCGGTTCTGGCCATGTTTCATCCTAGTGACTCCGGCGGCAGCTCGGTCCGCGCCACGCTCCGCCGCGTCCCGCCACCCCACCCGCGCGGCCGCCGGGTCACCCGCGGCCCCGCCTCGCTGTCAGGCGATCCACTCCTCACGCGCGATCGCCCGCAGCCTGGCCAGCGCCCGGTGCTGTGCAACCCGGACCGCCCCCGGCGACATGCCGAGAGCCTGGCCGGTCTCCTCGGCCGACATGCCGGTCAGCACGCGGAGGACCAGGAGCTCGCGCTGATGCAGCGGGAGCCGCGCCAGCAGGGCCCGGACCCGCTCGGCCTCGATGTAGGCCACAACGGTCTCCTCGGGCCCGGGACGGCCGTCGGGGCCATCGGGCAGGTCCTCGGTGGGGATCGCGAGCCTTGCCGCGTTCCTCATGGCGTCCGCCACTTTATGCGAGGCTATGCCGAACACAAATGACGCGAACGGCCGGCCCATGTCCCGGTAGCGGGGAAGCGCGGAAAGGACGGCAATGCACACTTCCTGGGCCACGTCGTCGGCAATATGGTATTGGCCGCTCAGCTGGCCCAGGCGGGCACGGCAATATCGGACGATCATCGGCCGGATCTCCTCGAGCAACGACTCGATCGCTGCCTGCTGGCCGCGAGCCGCCAGGCCGATCAAGTCGGGGAGACTCGTCGCCTCTACGGTGGCCCTATGGCGTCCTACCTGGTATTTTGCCCGTCTTGCCGCGGCCAGTGGCCGGACTTCGCACTCTCGAGTCACGAATAAATCATGCCCCAAAGAAGCGACGAGAATCATCATGAATACAGCAACGGAAAGGTCACATTGACGTGACGCAGAGATATGCGGAGTGGCTCTCACTACAAATTGTAATCGCCTAACTACGCTGTGTATTCAATACCTTAATTACGATGGTAATTAGGACTGCTTTTGGCTGGCAATTGATGCAGCGTGCAATACAACGGGAAGAAACGCGGCATTGCCGACTTCGCACCAGGCGCATCGTCGGAAGTGGTTGGCGCCGGTATCAACCGGCACGCCCGGACCGGTGCCGCGAGCGCGGCCGTGACGCAAAAATGTCCCGCGGCCGCGCTCCTCAAGCGAGCGCGGCCGCGGGACTCCGGCGTCCTGCCGTGCCGGCGGCCTACCGTGTCAGTGCGAGTGGCCGTGACCCTGACCATTGGCGGCGGCCGCCTCTGGCTCGGGCTTCTCCACGACCAGGGCCTCCGTGGTCAGCAGCATGCCCGCGATCGACGCTGCGTTCTGCACCGCCGAGCGGGTTACCTTGACCGGGTCGATGACGCCGTGCGCGATCAGGTCACCGTACTCACCGGTCGCCGCGTCGTAGCCGTGACCCATGGGGAGCTCGGCGATGGCCGCAACGACCACGCCGCCCTCGGCGCCCGCGTTCTCCGCGATCCACCGGGCCGGCGCCTGGAGCGCGTTGCGAACCACCTGTACGCCCGTCGCCTCGTCGCCCTTCTTCCCCAGGTCACCGAGGTCGGCCGCGATGTGCACCAGCGCGCTGCCGCCGCCGGCAATAATGCCCTCCTCGATCGCGGCCCGGGTAGCGGAGATCGCGTCCTCGAGGCGGTGCTTCTTCTCCTTCAGCTCCACCTCGGTCGCCGCGCCCGCCCGGAGCACGCACACGCCACCAGACAGCTTGGCGACCCGTTCCTGCAGCTTCTCCCGATCCCAGTCGGAGTCCGAGTTCTCGATCTCGGTGCGAAGCTGGCGGACCCTGTCGTCGATCGCCGACTGGTCGCCTGCACCGTCGATGATCGTGGTGGTGTCCTTCGTCACCACGACCCGGCGGGCGTGGCCCAGGGCGTCCAGGCCGACGTTCTCCAGCTTGAGGCCGACCTCCTCGCTGACGACGCTGCCGCCGGTCAGCACGGCCATGTCCTCGAGCATCGCCTTGCGCCGGTCGCCGAAGCCGGGCGCCTTCACCGCGACCACGGGAAGCAGGCCGCGGATCTTGTTGACGACCAGCGTGGACAGAGCCTCGCCGTCCACATCCTCGGCGATCACCAGTAGCGGCTTCCTGCTCTGCGCGATCTGCTCGAGCAGCGGCAGGAAGTCGGCCATTGCGGAGATCTTGCTGCCGTTCAGCAGCACGTAGGCGTCCTCGAGGACGGCCTCCATCCGGTCCTGGTCGGTGATGAAGTAGGCCGAAATGTAGCCCTTGTCGAACTGCATGCCCTCGGTGAACTCGATCTCGAGCCCCATCGTGGGCGACTCCTCGACGGTGATCACACCGTCCTTGCCGACCTTGTCGAACGCCTCGGCGATGATGTCGCCGATCTTCCTGTCCTGCGCGGAAACCGTGGCGACGTTGGCGATCTCGGCCCGCTCCTCCACCTCGCGGGCGGACTTGAGCAGGGCCTCGGACACCGCGGCCGACGCGGCGTCGATGCCGCGCTTGAGCGACATCGGGTTGGCGCCAGCGCTGACCGAACGCAGCCCCTCGTGCACCATCGCCTGCGCCAGAACGGTCGCGGTGGTGGTGCCGTCGCCGGCAACGTCGTTGGTCTTGGTCGCGACTTCCTTGGCGAGCTGGGCGCCGAGGTTCTCGGCCGGATCCTCCAGCTCGATCTCACGGGCGACGGTCACGCCATCGTTGGTGATGGTCGGAGCGCCCCACTTCTTGTCGATAACGACGTTGCGGCCCCTAGGGCCCAGCGTCACCTTGACGGCATCGGCGAGGCGGTTGACTCCGCGCTCAAGCGCCCGCCGCGCGTCCTCGTCGAACTCCAAGCTCTTGGCCATTGGGTACCTCAATACCTACGTGTTCTGGATGGGCTTCATGCCACCGCCCCGGGCTCGCCTGCTGGCAGCCCGGGGCGGTGCTGGACGCGCTGATGCGCGCCCATTGCTACTTCTCGATGATCGCGAGCACATCGCGGGCTGAGAGCACCAGGTACTCCTCGCCGCTGTACTTGACCTCGGTGCCGCCGTACTTGCTGTACAGCACGACGTCGCCGACGCTTACGTCCATGGGCACGCGCTTGGCGCCTGCATCATCGAACCGGCCGGGGCCAACCGCGAGGACTTCGCCCTCCTGGGGCTTCTCCTTCGCGGTGTCCGGGATAACCAGGCCAGAAGCGGTGGTCTGCTCGGCTTCGAGCGGGCGCACCACGATCCGGTCTTCGAGCGGCTTGAGAACAACCTTGGTGGCGGTCGTCACGATCTGACCTCCCCCTCCGGAAAGGGCTAGCAGAGAAATTGTTAGAGAGGGCGACCATGGCGGCCTGCCGTCGCGGGTGCCAGACCAACCTCGTCGCATTAGCACTCTACACTGTCGAGTGCTAGTTCCGCACATTATCCGTACCGGGCGACCGCGTCAACTCCGGCCCGCTGGCCGGGCTATGCGGCGACGACCGCGGTAACCGGCATCGCGGAGTCGGCGGGGAAGTCGAGCGACGACGGTGGCACCTCCCGGGCCAGCAGCTGCGAGCCCAGCGCGGCGACCATAGCCCCGTTGTCCGTGCACAGCCCGGGCCTGGGCACGCGCAGCTCGATGCCCGCAGCCTCGCAGCGCTGCTGCGCGAGCGCCCGCAGCCGCGAGTTGGCCGCCACACCGCCGCCGATCACGAGCTGATCCACGCCGTTGGCCCGGCAGGCGTCCACCGCCTTGCGGGTCAGGACGTCGGTCACCGCCTCCTGGAACGAAGCGGCGACGTCGGCCACTGGCACCGCCAGCCCGGCCGCCTCGCGGGCCTCGACCCAGCGTGCCACCGCGGTCTTCAGCCCGGAGAACGAGAAGTCGAAGGTGTGGTCGCGGTACTTGCTACGGGGGAAGGCAACGGAGGCGGGATCGCCGTCCCTTGCCGCGGCGTCGATCGGCGGGCCGCCGGGGAACGGCAGGCCGAGCAGCCTGGCCACCTTGTCGTAGGCCTCGCCCGCCGCGTCGTCGATGGTGGCGCCGAGCGGGACGATCTCGCCGGGCAGGTCGGTGACGAGCAGCAGCGAGGAGTGGCCGCCGGAGACGAGCAGAGCGACCGCGGGAAGCGGCAGCGCGCCGTGCTCGAGCTGATCCACGGCGATGTGGGCGGCAAGGTGGTTGACCCCGTAGAGCGGCTTGCCGAGCGCGAGCGAGTAGGCCTTGGCCGCGCAGACCCCGACCAGCAGCGCCCCGGCCAGGCCGGGGCCGGCGGTGACCGCGATCGCGTCCACGTCGGCAAGCCTTGCCCCGGCCGTAGCCAGCGCCCGGTCCACGGCGGGGACCATGGCCTCCAGGTGCGCCCTGCTTGCCACCTCGGGCACCACACCGCCGAACCTGGCGTGCTCGTCGACGCTCGAGGCGATCGCGTCCGCGAGCAGTTCGTGCCCGCGGACCAGGCCTGCGCCGGTCTCGTCGCAGGATGTCTCGATGCCGAGCACAAGCGGGGCGGCCATCACATGCCCACTTTCAGGTCGCGCCGCATCACCAGGGCGTCGGCGCCGGATGGCTGGTAGTAGCCCTTCCGGATCCCGATCTGGCTGAACCCGTACCTGCGGTACAGCCGCTGCGCCCGGGTGTTGTCCGTACGCACCTCGAGGAAGACCTCGGCGCAGTCCCGCCGCGCCGCCTCGGTGAGCAGCGCCTCGAGCAGCGCAGAGCCGATTCCCTGACCCCAGTGGTCGGCGGCGACCGCCAGGGTGAGCACATCGGCCTGGGCCGCGGCCACCAGAAGCCCCGCGTAGCCGGATATGACACCGCCGTCGTCGGCAACCAGGTAGTAGCGGCTGCGCGGCTGCTCAGCGAGCTCGCCCTCCAGCATCCGCCGTGACCATGCGTCCTCGCCGAACAGGTCGTGCTCGAGTAGCAGCACGGCGCCGAGATCGGCGGCCGTCATCGTGCGCAGCGTGCCCCTGCCCCCCACCCACCTCCCCGTCCCTCTCCACTCATCCTTCATGCCGTCACCCGCTTCGGCTTGCCGGGCACCCTGGCATCGGGCCGGCGCAGGTACAGCGGCTCAGGAGGCGGGATGGGACGCCCCTCCGCCAGGATGGCAGCCGCGATCTCGGCGAGGTGCGCGGCTTCGGGGTAGCGCGGCGGTATCGGATCGGCGCTCAGCTCCGGGTAGAGCACCGGTCCCTCGCCCGCGACGGGGCATGACGTGGCGAGCTCTGCCGTGACCAGTTCCGCGGGGTGGCTGACCGCCGGGCCGCCGATGCGCCGCGCCTGCGGGTCATAGCGCGCCCAGTAGACCTCTTTGCGGCGGGCGTCGGCGGCGACGATGAACTCGTGGCCCGCGGCCGCCGGGGCCGCTGCCCGCGCCATCACGTCAAGGGTGCACACACCGATGGCCGGAATGCCGAGCGCGCTGGCGAGGACCCGCGCCGTGACCAGGCCGGCCCGCAGCCCGGTGTACGGGCCGGGCCCGGTCCCGACGGCCACGGCGTCCAGGTCGGTGCGCGCCGCGCCGCCGTCGGCGAGCACCTTCTCGATCATCGCGGCGAGCAGCTCGCCGTGCCGACGAGAACTCACCACGGCGTCGGCGGCGAGCACACGCGACCCGTCGTGCAGGGCGACCGTCACCGCGGGGGTGGCGGTATCGAAGGCGAGCAGCACGGTTGACCAGCGTAGGTCACGCGGCGGCTTGGTTTGGCCGCACCGCTCAGTGAAGCGCGGCGATCGCCTCGTGCGCGGCCGCGAGCGCGCCGGCGCGCAGGGTCGCGTCCGGCACCGGACCGAAGCCGTGGCCGTGCTCCTGGCCCTGCATCGTGACAATGATCAGCGCGTTGTGGTCCCGCACCACCACGGTGACCTCGTCCGTGATGTCGCCGCCGCCCTGATGGAAGACCTGCAGCGCGGTGAACGCGGTGGTGCCCAGCCCCACCGCTACGCCGATCTGGGCCTGCGGGGCCTTGGTCTTCTTCGCCGGGTGCTGCAGGTTCTGAAGCTCAGTGCCGTAGGCGTCGATGGCACTGAACGTGGCGCTGCCGTCTCCACTGGCCAGCAGGCTCGGCGAGAACGCCTCGCCGGTCACCGAGAGCACCCGGAAGTCGGGCTTCGCGTCCAGCGTCCAGTAGCACTGGCTCTGGGTGGAACTCCCCAGGTCCTGGGAAACCCGGGCGACCTTGCCGGGGAGATACTGACTGATCGTCGCGGAACTGACCATGCCGCAGGCGTTGGGGACGGAGCGGAACTCGCCGGGCTGGAACGTCGTCACGAGCCCGCTGCCCTTGGACGCCGGCGAGGGCTTGCTCTGGAACGGCAGTTTGCCGAGAACCCCCAGCACCACCACGACCCCGACCACGACCGCGAGGCCGGCGATGACGATCTCGCGGCGGGCCCTCCTTGCCCTGGCCGCCGCGGCCCTGCGGCTCCGCCTGCGGACGCCCCCCCCACCTCCCCTTCCCCCTTCACTGGGCGCCCAGTCTTCGTCGGTGTCCTGCGGCCCGCTCCAGTTGCTGGGCGTGGACCCGGCCCGCACCGATGCGGTGGGCGCCGACCCTGCCCGGCCGGCCCGGGGGTCATCGGCCTCGGCGGGGCGCGGCCGACGCTCCCGGCCGCCGGGGCCGGTCGGATAGATGCCCAGCCCCGCCCAGGGCGGCGGATCGTCGTCAGACTGGTCATCGAAGGCGTCGGGGTACGGCCGACCGGGCCGCTCGCCGCGACCGTGCCTTCCCTGGTCATCCGATTGCCTAGACCGGCGGGGCGGAACCCCCTGAGCCACGGCGCGCCTCCGGAACGTATTCGTGCGTCTAGATGACGGCAGGCTGACGCGACCGCGCAGCTTGACGGCGCGAAGGATGCTGCCGCCGGACAGAACGGAACTATAGAACGTCGGCGCCCTCGACTAGGGCCAGACGCGCGGATTCGGCCGTCTCCTCCCAGCGCCGGCCGCGAGCAGCGAGCCGGACCGCGCGTGGTTCGTCGGGCACCTCGGGGCCTGATTCCCCGTCACCGGACCCGGCGCCCGACCGCTCCATCGTGATCGTTATCTCCAGGTAGCTGTCGGCCAGGTCCTCGACGAGGCCCTCACCCCACTCGACCACGGTCACGGAGGTGCCCAGGTCAGCGTCCAGGTCGAGATCGTCGACCTCGGCCCGGCTGCCAAGCCGGTACGCATCCGCGTGCACCAGGGCCGGGCCGGCACCGTCGAGCGCCGGGTGCACCCGGGCGATCACGAACGTGGGCGAGGTCACCGGGCCGCGCACGCGCAGGCCATGGCCGATCCCCTGCACGAGCGTGGTCTTGCCGGCGCCGAGCGGCCCGGTGAGCACGACCAGATCCCCGGGACGCAGCAGCGCCGCCAGCCGCTGCCCCAGGGCGCGCATGTCCGCGGCGGCCGGAACGGCGACTTCCGCCAGCATCGACGTGCGTGCGGCCACGGCTATGCCGTGCTCGCGCGCCGCGGCGTGCCCGCCACCGAGCGCGCGACCAGGTCGCTGATCACACTGTTCACGAACTCGGGCCGCTCCAGGATGACCGCGTGGCCGGCACCCGGAACCCGGACCAGCTCCGCGCCGACGATCTGCCCGGCCATTTCCTCGCTTTGCGCCAGCGGAATCAGCCGGTCGCTCTCACCGGCGATCACGGTCACCGGCACCTGGCCGAGCGTGGCAAGCGCCGCCTGCTCATCGTGGCGCAGCAGCGCCAGGTAGAACGCGGCCACCACCCCGACGGGGGTGGCGCGGATGATCCGCTCGAGGAAGTCCACCACCGCGGGGCTGACCGATGGATCGCCGAACGCCACGTAGCGGGTGCTGAGGAACGCCAGGTCGCCCGCTGCCTGACGGCCGCGCTCCACCAGGCTGGCGGCCGGGCCGCGGCTGACGCCGCGCAGCATCGGCGCCGCCGTCTGCCGGGCAATCGGGCGCAGCACCATGGGGACCCAGATCGTGGGGTCGACGCCGCCGGCCACAGTCGATATCAGCACAACGCCGATCACCTTGGTGCCGAACAGCTCGGGGTGCTGACGGGCGAGCGCCATGATCGTCATGCCGCCCATCGAGTGCCCGACGAGCACGACCGGAGAGTCGCCCGGGGCGGTCGCCTGCAGCACCGCGTGCAGGTCCTCGCCCAGCTGGGGAATCGTGCAGCTTTCCTGGCTGCACTCCCCGGACCGGCCGTGGCCCCGCTGATCCCAGAACACGCACCTGGCCGACCCGGCCAGATCCCGGCGCTGGTAGTGCCATACGTTCTGGGAGAGAGCGTAGCCGTGGCTGAAGATGATCGTGACCGGGGCGTCGTCCGGCCCGTTGATCTCGGCGTGCAGCGGCACGCCGTCGTCCGCGAGCACGGTCAGCGGCCGGCCGTGCAGCTGGCCAAACGGCTCATCTGCCTCGGGATCGGGCCGCAGCCGCAGCCGCCCCACGGCGACCTTCTCGGCCGCGATGACGGCTCCGGCCCCCGCCGCCACCACCACGCCCGCGGCCAGACCGGCGAGGCCGGTGATCCGCCGCCAATTCGTCAACTAGTTCTCCAGGGGTGCCCGGGGAGCGCCCGGCGCCCCCGCAGATCCGGCCACGGCCGCGGCACCGGGCGCAAGGGGCGCACCGGGCACGAGGGCCTGGGCCGGATCCATGCTCTGTGTTACTCCAAGGTAGCTTTTGGGGAGGCGGCCGGCGAATCTCACCGCGATCTCGTAGGACAGCGTGCCGAGCGCATCCGCCCACTCCTGCGCGGTCGGCTCGCCGGAGTCGCCGGGCCCGAACAGCACGACCTCGTCACCGGCTGCCACGGGCTCGTCGCCGAAGTCGACGACGAACTGGTTCATGCAGACCGTGCCGGATATCGTCCACCGCCGCCCCCGGACGTGCACCTGCGCCGTGTTCGTTGCCAACCGCGGCACACCCTCGGCGTAGCCGAGCGGCACCAGCCCGAGCGTGGCATCGCCGGCCGTGACGTAGCGGTGCCCGTAGGACACGCCGGTCCCGGCCGGTACGCGCTTGGTCTGCACGAGCCGCGCCCTGACCGTCATCGCGGGGCGCAGCCAGGGCGGTAGCCACCCGCCTGGAAGCGTGGAAAGCCCGAAGACCCCGCCCCCCGGTCTCACCAGGTCAAAGCGGGCCTCTGGCAGGGTCAGCGTGGCCGGTGTGTTCGCGAGGTGCCGCACCTCGGGCCTGACCCCGGCGCCTTCCGCCACCGAAACCGCGTCGCGGAACGCCTCCAGCTGGGCTTCGATCGACGGATGCCCCGGCATGTCGGCGCAGGCAAAGTGCGACCAGAGCCCCACGATGCGGACGTCCCCCGCGGCCTCGGCGGCCAGCCCGGCGGCCACCAGACCCGGCCAGTCGGCGGCGGTCGCGCCGCCCCGCGACATCCCGGTGTCCGCCTTGAGGTGCAGCCGGGCGGGCTTGCCGGCCCGCGAAGCCGCGGCCGCGATCTGCGTGACCAGGTCAACCGAGCCCGCGGACAGGTCCACGTCGTGGCGGACGGCGTCCTCGTGCGGCGCGCCGGGCGCGGCGAGCAAACACAGCACCGGCACGGTCAGCCCGGCTTGCCGAAGCGCCACCGCGTCGGCCACGTGCACGACCCCGAGCCAGCTCGCTCCGCCGTCAACGGCCGCCGTGGCCGCGGGGATCATGCCGTGGCCGTAGCCATCGGACTTGACCACCGCCATCACCTGCGCCCCGCCAACGTGCCTGGCCAGGGCGGAGACGTTGGCCTTGATCGCGCCCAGCTCGATGAGCGCCTCCGGGTGACCGTCCATGACCCCACAGTCTGCCAGCCCGCGGCAGGGGTCATGCCGAGGCGGAAGGGGAGGTGGCTCGGGGACGGGGATAAGCCCGGGGCGGACGTCGGGACAGGCGGGGGCCCGTAAGGACTGAGACCGGGCATGGGTGGGCCAAGGCGGGTCGGGGAGGCGGTGCGGGAAGAGGACTTGGAGAGGCACGGGGGTGGGGCTCGTCGGGACAGGGAGGCGCTTACGGGACGTGGACTTGGAATGGCACGTAGGTGGGGCGGCGATAGCCGGGGCAGCCGCGACGGTCGGCCGAAGGCCGGCCCGAGCGGATGCCGCCCGGGGGGGTCTGGGGGGGTCGTCCCCCCGAGGCAATACATTCTTCACATGGTCGAACTGATTCCGCGGGAAGTACTCTTCGGCAATCCCGAGCGGGTTAGCCCCGCCATCTCCCCCGATGGCGCCCGGCTGGCGTGGATAGCGCCGCACGAAGGGGTCCTCAACGTCTGGGTCGCCACGGCGGGCGCTGGCTCTGGGGTGGACTGGTCGGCGGCGCGGGTGGTCACCGACGACCGGGACCGCGGCATCCGCATGTTCGAGTGGGCCCACGATGCCCGGCACCTGCTGTATCTGCAGGACACCGGCGGGGACGAGAACTGGCGGCTGCACGATGTCGATCTCGAGACCATGGACCGCCGCGACCTCACCCCGTTCGACGGCGTGCAGGCGCGGGTGGTCGCCATGGAGCGGAAGTTCCCGACCGACCTGCTGGTCGCGCTGAACCGCGACAACCCCGAACTGCACGACGTCTACAAGCTCGACCTCGTCACCGGCGAGCTGACCAAGGTGGTCGAGAACCCCGGCTTCATCGGCTTTCTCGCCGACGCGCAGCTTGCGGTCAGGGCGACGATCGCGCCGCAGCCGGACGGAAGTCTCGTGCTGCTGGTGCGGGACAGCGCGGAAGCGGACTGGCGGCCGCTGCTGACCGTTCCCGCCGACGACGCGCTGACCAGCGATCCGATCGCGTTCAGCGAGGACGGCGGCTCGATTCTCGGCGTCAGCTCGGTCGGCGCGAACACCGGCAGGCTGGTCAGGATCGACGTGGCGACCGGCGCCGAGGAGGTGCTGGCGGCCGATCCGGAGGCCGACGTGAGCGACGTCAGGATCCAGCCGGACACCAGACAGCCGCAGATCGTGACCTTCGCCAAGGACAGGTCCGAGTACCTCGTGCTCGACCCCTCGGTCGCCGACGACGTGACCGCGATCCGGGCTCTGCACCCGGGAGATCCCGTGTTCACCGGCGCCGACGACTCCGACATGACGTGGCTCGTCGCGTTCACCAACGACTCTGGCCCGATCCCTTACTACGCCTACGACCGAGCCGGCAAGGCCGGGCGCTTCCTGTTCGAGAACCGGCCCGCACTGGCCCAGTACGAGCTCGCCTCGATGGAGCCGTTCTCGTTCACCGCCCGCGACGGCCTCACCGTGCACGGCTACGCCACGTTCCCGCCCGGTGCCGACCGCTCCGGCCTGCCCACCGTGATCGACGTGCACGGCGGCCCGTGGGCCAGGGACGCCTGGGGCTTCAATCCCGAGGCGCAGTGGCTGGCCAACCGCGGTTACCTCTGCGCGCAGGTCAACTACCGCGGCTCGACCGGCTACGGCAAGGCGTTCGTCAACGCCGGCGACCGCGAGTGGGGCGGCCGGATGCAGGACGACCTGAGCGACGCCGTCGCGTTCGTCACCGGCCAGGGCTGGGCCGACCCAAAGCGGGTGGCCATCTACGGCGGCTCGTACGGCGGTTACGCGGCGCTGGCCGGCGCGACGTTCACCCCGGAGCTGTACTGCTGCGCCGTCGACATCGTCGGCCCGTCCAACCTGAAGACGCTGATCGAGACGATCCCGCCGTACTGGGCCCCGATGATCGCCCAGTTCCACCGCAGGGTCGGTGACCCGGCGGCCGACGCCGACTTCCTCTGGTCCCGGTCCCCGCTGTCCCGGGTGAGTGAGATCAGGATTCCGCTGCTCATCGCCCAGGGAGCGAACGACCCGCGGGTCAAGCAGGCCGAGTCGGAGCAGATCGTGGCCGCGCTGAAGGAGGCCGGGATCGACTACGAGTACCTGCTGTTCCCGGACGAGGGCCACGGGTTCGCCAAGCCGGAGAACCGGCTGAAGTTCTACGCCGCTGCCGAACGGTTCCTGGCCCGTCACCTCGGCGGCCGGGCCGAAGAATAGAGCCTGTTACGCCACGCCCCTCGGTGCTTTGGCGGTCAGGATGCGCGGGCCGTCCGCGGTGACCGCGACCGTGTGCTCCACGTGTGCGGCCCGGCTGCCGTCGGCGCTGCGCACGGTCCAGCCGTCGAGGTCGATGCGGCAGACGTCGCTGCCGCCGGCCATGAACCACGGCTCGATGGCGATGACCATGCCGGGCACCAGCGGGTGGCCGCGCCCGGCGGTTCCCTCGTTGGGAATGTGCGGATCTTCGTGCATGGCGCGGCCCACGCCGTGCCCGCCGAAGTGCGGGCAGATCCCGTAGCTCGCGGCGCGGCCGACGGCACCGATCGCCGCCGAGATGTCCCCGATCCGCGCGCCGGCGACCGCGGCGGCGATGCCCGCGCGCAGCGCGTCTTCGGTGACGCCGATCAGCCGGGCGTCGGCGGGGCGCGGCGGGCCGATCGTGAACGAGAACGCGGCATCGGCGGTCCAGCCGTCCAGCACCGCCCCGGCGTCGACGCTGACCAGATCGCCCTCGTGCAGCTTGCGGCGGCCGGGGATGCCATGCTGCGCGGCGTCGTTGACGGACACGCAGATCGCTGCGGGGTAAGGGACCGGCGCGGACTTGGGCTGGTAACCCAGGAACGGCGAGAAGGCCCCGGCGTCGGCCAGCACGCCGCGGGCGGCCTCGTCCAGTTCGGCCAGGCGCGTACCCGGCATCGCGATGGCCCGCGCCGCCGCCAGGACCCGCGCGACCACCTGCCCGGCGGCGCCGATCGCGTCGATCTCACCGGGCGTCTTGATCTCCACCACGCGGCACCTCCTGAACGCTCAGCCCCACCGACGGGTAGGTCGACTCCCACGGCACGTGTGGCCGCTCGCGGTATAACTATACCGGTATTATAATGACGGCATGGTACGGCCACCGTTGAGCCCGCAGGAGCGCGCGCGGGGGGAGCGGCTCGGCAGGCTGCTGCGTGCGGCGCGCGGGCGGCGCAGCATGTCCGAGGTCGCCGCCGCGTCCGGCGTGCCCATCGAGACCTTGCGCAAGATTGAGACCGGCCGGATCGCCACGCCCGCCTTCTTCACCGTTGCCGCGCTGGCCGCCGCGCTCGCGATCCCGCTAGACGACGTCGTCAGGCAGTCCGCGGACCCGCCCGGCGAGCAGTCCACCGCGCTCACCGCGTGACAGCGGCCGGGCCGGCAGCGGTGTTTGGCTGCCTGACCCGGCCGCTTGCGTAGCGTTCCGGCTCTAACTCGGCATCGGCTGGACGCCCTCGAGGTCCTTCCTGGTGACCCGGACCATCGCGAGGATCACGATGAGCGCCAGCACCATGATCCCGGCCGACACCTCGAACCCGCGGGAGAACCCAACCGAGATCGCGTGGTCGTAGAGCTGGTTCTCGCCCGCCTTGATCTGCGCCTGGGTCAGGTGCAGCGGGTGGCCGGCCTTGGCCGCGGCGGCCGCTGCGGCCTTCCCAACCGCCACCGAGTGGTTGAACGTGTTGGAAACCACGGTCCAGGCCACGGTGCCCAGGATGGCAAGCCCGATCGCGCCGCCGACCTGCTGGCCCACGTTAGGCAGGCTGGAGGCCAGGCCGGCGTCCCGGTCGGCCACCCTGGACAGCGCGACCAGCGTGGCGGGCATGAAGATCAGGCCCAGCCCCGCGGCCGTGACCAGCATCGGGCCCAGCAGGCCGTTGACGTACGTGCTGTGCTCGTTGATCCGGGACAGCCAGAACATGCCGCCCACGCTGATCGCCGAGGCGATGATCAGCAGCGGCCGGGCGCCGATCCTGGGCACGAGCAGGGTGGACAGGAGCGCCATCGCCATGATCACCCCGACCATCGGCAGGTACGCGATGCCGGCCTTCAGCGCGCTGTACCCCCACACGTGCTCCACGAAGATGGTCAGGAAGAAGAACATCCCGAACATGGCCGTGCCCACGCAGAGCAGCACGATGTTGGCGGCGGTCCGGTCGCGGTTGTTGAAGATCCGCAGCGGCATCAGCGCGTGCGGGCTGCGCGCCTCGATGAGCACGAACGCGGCGAGCAGCACAACCGCCGCCGCCAGCGAGCCCAGCACCTTGGGGTCGCCCCAGTGCGAGCTGCTGGTGCCGGAGGCTGCGGCTTCGGACAGGCCGTACACCAGGGCACCGAGGCCGAGCGTGCCGGTGATCGCGCCCGGGATGTCGAACCGGCCGGTGTGGCGCTGCGACTCCGACAGCGCCCGCGGCGCGATCAGCGCGGTCACGATGCCGATCGGCACGTTGACGAACAGCACCCAGCGCCAGGACGCGTACGTGGTCAGCAGGCCGCCGGCCAGCAGGCCGACCGCGGCGCCGCCGATCGACATGGCGGCGTACACGCCCATGGCCCTGTTGCGCTCCTGGCCCTCCGGGAAGTTGGTCGTGATCAGCGACAGGGCGGTCGGCGCGACGATCGCGCCGCCGACGCCCTGCAGGGCGCGGGCGCCGAGCAGCCATGCCTCCGAGGTGGCGAACCCGCCGAGCAGCGAGGCCAGCGAGAACAGGATGATCCCGACGATGAACACTCGCTTGCGGCCGAGGATGTCGCCGGCCCGGCCGCCGAGCAGCAGCAGGCCGCCGAAGGTCAGGGCGTAGGCGTTCACCACCCACTCGAGGCCCGAGCCGGAGAACCCGAGCGCGGTCTGGATGTGCGGCAGCGCGACGTTCACGATCGTGGCGTCGAGCACCACCATGAGCTGCGCGGTGGCGATGACGACGAGCGCCAGGCCACGGCGGCTGCGGTCGGCAGGCTGGCCATCGCGGTCGGCAGCGACACCAGGCGCGGCCCGGCTGCCGGTGTCGGGCTGTGCGGTGGACATGTCAGTCTCCTTGCTGAAGAGCGCGGTTGTCTGGCGTCCCGGCGCGGTGCGGCGAGACGTTCGGCGTTTTTGGTTTGAGGGAAGGCTTCAGCCGGGCACGTGCCGTCGGTCTATGTCCGGCGGCGGCTCCGCTGGCCGCCTGGTTCGCGGCTAACCGGTCAACCGCCCGGCTGCGCGGTGACTAGGGTCTCGCTCACCTCCCCCGCACGCTGTCCCCTGGTCGTCGGCGGGGTAGTGGTGCTCCCGTCACCCGCGCCGCTTTCGGCGCGGATCATCTTGCGGGTCAGGGCCAGCAGGCAGACGCGTTCCTCGTCGTCGAGGTTGCGCCATGGCATGCGGGCCATGAACTCCTTCTGCACCTGCTCACGCAGGGCCTGGCCGGCCGCTGTGAGCACGAGGTTCTTGATCCGGCGGTCCACCGTGCTGGCTTCCCGCTGGGCCAGCCCGCGCTTTTCGAGCAGGTCAGCGATTGCGGTCACGAATGAGGGATCGCAGTGCATGAGCTTGCCGAGGTCCCGCATGGCCATGGGGGACGCTAGCGCCTGCAAGGCCTTGACGCAGAAGCCCGGAACTCCGAATGTCTGCCCAAGCTGTTCGACCTTGGCGATCACACCCTCGACCAGCTCACCCATCGCCTCGAAGATCTCCGAGTCGAGCTGATCGGTACCGGATGGCGTTCCCATGTCACCTCCTCGGCTTGCGTCGCACCGCGTGCTCCCGGGCGGAAAGCCCGAGTCACTCAATAGTTGAGTAGCTCAAACATAGACCGGCTCGACTGAGTAAGTCAATCTTTTATCAACTCAACTAATGTGGCCCACGCCACACCCGCCCGCCGGCCGCCCGCCACACCCGCCCGCCGGGCCCCCGCCGGCCCCCACCCGCGCTCCTGCATAGGCCCCCTCCCCGCCCATCGTGCCGCCCTCGGCCGCCAGCTGCGCTCGCGGCACCGGCCCGCCGGGCCGACCACCGCCCGCGCTCCCCGCATAGGCCCCGCCGCCCCGCCGTCCGCCGCGACACACACGCTCCTACTACCCTCCGTAGCCAACTTGCCGTACCCGATCACGCCGCGCCACATCGTGGTGCGCCAGCCTGGCCCGATCGCCGGGTTTTTCATGATCGTGGCGGATTTTGGCTGCTATGCGGTAAAAATCCGCCACGATCATGAAGCGGGTAGTTCTGGGGCGGCGGGTTAGGGGGTCTCGACGGTGCGAATCGCGGCGGGAAGCGCGGTGATGATGTCCTCGGAGCCGATCGGCGCGCCCTCGGCCGCCAGCCGGGCTGCGATGCCGTGCAGGTATGCGGCGGCGGCGGCCGCGCGCGCCGGGTCGAGGCCCTGCGCGAGCAGCGAGCCTGCCAGCCCGGACAGCACGTCACCCGAGCCCGCGGTCGCCAGCCAGCTGGTGCCGGTGGGGTTCACCAGCACCTCCTGGCCCGGCTCCGGAGAAGCGATTACCGTGGTCGATCCCTTGAGCAGCACGGTGCAGCCGAGCTCGGCCGCGGCCTGAGTGACGAAGGTGAGCCTGCGCGCTTCGATGTCGGCCCGGTCCGCGCCGAGCAGCCGCGACAGCTCGCCCGCGTGCGGCGTGAGCAGGGTCGGTGCCGAACGCGGCAGCAGGTCGCGATGCGCGGCCAGCAAGGTGATCCCGTCGGCGTCGACCAGCACCGGGAGGTCGGTCGCGAGCACGGCGCTCAGCAGGCTGAGTGAGGCATCGCCGGTCCCCATGCCCGGGCCCGCCGTCCAGGCCTGGACCCGGCCGGCCTGCTCGATCGCCGCCCCGGCCTCCTGGCCCGCGTGCGCGGTGGTGAGCACCGCCTCCGGCCAGCGCTGCCTGACCAGCCCCACCGGGATCTCCGACGACACCAGCCGGACCATCCCGGCCCCGCCGCGGATTGCGCCGCCGACGGCCAGCGGCGCGGCCCCGGTGAACCGGTCACTGCCGGCCACGATCCCCAGCACGCCGCGCCGGTACTTGTCCGACTCAGCCGTCGGGCGCGGCAGCCACTCCGCGATGTCGGCTGCCTGTGCCGCCGCCACGTCGGGCCGGCCCAGGTAGGGGCCGAGCCCGATGTCGACGAACTCGACGACTCCGGCGTGCGAGGCTCCGGGGTCGATCAGCAGGCCGGGCTTGAGGGTTCCGAACGTGACCGTGACGTCCGCCGTCACGGCGGCGCCCGCCACCTCGCCGGTGTCGGCGTCGATTCCGCTGGGCAGGTCGACCGCCACCACCGGGCCCGGTGCCCGCTCCGCCGAGGCTGCCAGTGAGGCGGCGGACTCACGCAAGCCGCCGTGCCCCCCGATGCCGAGCAGCCCGTCAATGACCAGATCGGCCGCTGCGATCGCGCGGTCGGCCGCCGTCCGCCCGGCCGGGTCGGCCGCCTCGATCACCCGGCCGCCGGAGCCGCGAAGCGCCGCGGCACCGGCCTCGTGCAGGCGTGCGGCCGCGGCGACCGCCGTGACCACAGCGCCGCGAGCGGCCAGCCGCGCTCCGGCGTAAAGGGCGTCGCCGCCGTTGTCTCCGCTGCCTGCGAGCACCACGACGCGGGACCCGTAGACGGCGGGCAGCAGCCGGATGCACACCGACGCCAGGCCCGCCGCCGCGCGCTGCATCAGCGCGCCCTCCGGCACGGTGGCCATCAGCGCGCTCTCGGCCGCCCGGACCGCGGCGACGTGGTGAGCGTTCCTCATGCCAGGCCCCTTGCCGACCTCTTTTGTTCGCGCTGAGCGAACAAAAGAGCAGCACATGGCAGTGCCATTCGGCGGGCCTGCGCCGCCGGTGCCATTCGGCGGGCCTGCGCTGCCGGTGAGATGTCCGCGATGTCGACGCCGATGCCCACGATCATGTGCCAAGCCTGCCACGCCGCCCGGAAAGGCCCGCGGCCGCCGTGGCGCGGCATGCCGCGCCACGGCGCGTGAATCAGCCCGCGCTGGCCCCCTGGCCGGCCGCAACCGGCAGATCCTGTTGCGTGGCGCGCTCGCGCATTTCCTCGACCCGCCGCGGCCGGATCTGCCGTACTGTGCTGGTCGCCTGCAGCAGGCTTGGGGTACGCGCGACGCTCGGACGCACGGTGCCCGGACGCACGGTGCCCGGACGCACGGTGCCCGGACGCACGGTGCCGGCCATCGCCGCCGGGATCTCACCGGACCACATATCGGGCAGACGGTGCCGGACCGCGAACGATGCGGCCTCGAGCCGAGAGTGCACCCCGAGCTTGGTGAGCACCGACTGCAGGTGCGTGCGCACCGTCGTGCGCGAGACGCCGAGCAGATCGACCATGGCCGCGGTGTCAAGGCCCTCCACCAGCATCATGAGGCATTCCCGCTCACGGCTGGTCAAGTGCGAGGCCATCCGGAGCTCCAGGTTGGGCTCTGCGGAGCGCCGCGCTGACGGAGCATCGGGAACGTCGATCACGGTCTCGCCGTCCAGTACGCGCTCGAGCGCGGAGACGAGCGCGCCGAGCCCGCGGGACTGGTGCAGATAACCGGTTGCCCCCGCGTCAAGCGCCCTGCCGACCGCGTCGCTGCGCGAACTCGCGCCGAGCACGATGACGCTGGTGCCCGCGCAGGCGGCGAGGACCTTGCGGATGGTCTCTGCGTCTTCGCCCTCCGGCGCGTTGTGATCGATCAGACAGGCATCCGGCTGATGGACACTCACGAGAGTGACCATCTCGGCGGCGCTGCGGGCCACCCCGCAGACAATGTGCCCGTGCTGGCTGAGCACCGTCGACAGCGCGTCGAGGAATACAACGTGGTCGTCGCCCAGCACTACAGTGGCCATCCGGTCACTCCCCCATCTCGGTGCCTGCCGGGGCGGCCGCAGGCTTGCCCCGGCCCGCGACATCCCGGCAATGGTCACACCCGTCGAACAACGCGCTCATGCGTTCTCCCCCCGGCCGGAGGAACCTCGTGGCAGCTCGATCGCTGATCTAGAGTTTCCAGGTCGGTTATGTTGGTATATCTGGGCTTAGGTACGCCCGAACACCGATCGCTGCCGACTCTAGAGACAACAACTCGGCGGCCTTCCCGGTTGAACCAGCCCACGATTGAAGACGCGTGCGCCCCGGCGCACGTTTACAGGAAGTTACAAACATGTGTCGTTGTGATCGGAAAATTACTACTAGTGATGGCCGGCAGGACTACGGGAAGTTGCCGGCTCGGCCAGGCCAGCTGGCGCGTACGCGGTGGTGAGTGCGGCGCGCAGGGCCGGCCCACCGTACTGGTCGGCCACCCGGGCGCGCGCGACGGCGGCCATGCGGGCGGCCGCCTCGGGCGAATCGAGAAGGCTACGAACGGCCGCAGCCAGCTGGCTCGGCCGGCGCGGCGGGACCAGCAGGCCGGTCACTCCCGGTATGACCAGGTCGGGAACGGCGTTGACGGCGGTCGCGACCACCGGGACTCCGCAGATCATCGCCTCGACGATCACGGTCGGCAGCCCCTCGTAACGGCTGGGCATGGCGAAAACGTCGAGCGCGGGAAGCACCTCAAGCACGTCCGTGCGCTCGCCTGCCAGGACCACGCGCACGCCGGGTGGCAGGCTGGCGGCCTGCCGTGCGACGCGATCGGCCAGCTCGCCGCCGCCGATCCAGATGCCGATCACGCCGGGGCGGCCGATCTCCCGCATCGCGGCGATGAAATCCTCGGGCGCCTTCTGGTAGGTGAGCCGGCCGACCGCGCCCACGACCGCGGCATCCTGTGGCAGGCCGAGCATGACGCGGGCACGCTTGCGTGCCTCCGGCAGCCCGGCATTCATGCTCGCCCGCAGCCGCTCCGGCCCGTCGACCGCAACGCCGATCGTGGCGACCCGTTCCGGCGCGATCAGCTCGCGCCGCACCGCCTCGGCTGCCACCGCGCTGCCTACGCACAGCGCCATGTCCGTGATCCGGCCGAGCCGACGCTCGATCGCCACGTAGGCCCCGCGCCGGACCGGGGACTGGAACTGGTGGAACGGGAAGCCGTGGTACGTGTGCACAATCCTGGGCACGCGGGCCCGGCGGGCGGCCATGCGGCCGATCGCGCCCGCCTTGGCGCAGTGGGTGTGCACCACGTCGAAATCCCGCTCGCGGAAGATCGACTCCAGCCTGCCGGTTGCCAGCAGATCGCTGCGCGGGGCGATCACCTCGCGGAGCAGGGGCTCGACCAGCACCTCGATGCCGGAGGCGGCGGCCTCCTCGAGCAGCCGTCCCCCGCTGCCGGTCACGATCGTGGGCGTCACGACCTCGGGGTCCAGCACCTGGGCGCCGCGCAGGGCGAGTACACCTGCTCCGCCTTCGAGCCTGGTGATTACCGTCGCGACCCGCAGCGCACGCCTCTCCGCACCCACCTCCCCATCCCCCTTCACGGGCTCGGGTACCGCCCAGCCTTGACCCCGCCTCGCCAGCCCTCTTCGCCGTCCCCCGGCACGGGCAGGGTGGCCGATCATCGTCGGCCCGGGCCCGTCGGGCGGAACGGGACCGTTGTCGACCCGCCGGTGATCCCGTTGCGCTCGGGAGGTGGCCGCAGGCCCGCCGCCCGGGCGACCCGGACCGCCTCTAGCCTGCTGTGCACGTCCAGCTTGTTGAAGATGCTGCGAGTGTGGGTGCGGACCGTATCGGTGGAAATCAGCAGCTCCTCGGCGATCTGCCGGCCGCGCTTGCCTTCCGCCATGCTCGCGAGCACATCCCGCTCCCGCGGGCTCAGCACGTCGAGCGGGTCGTCCGCCTCCTTTGCCTTGCGGACGTCTTCGCGCAGCTCACGCAGGATCTCGCCGAGCATCTCCGGCGGGAACCAGGAATGACCCTGGCAGACTCCGCGCAGCACGGTCTCCAGATCGTCGGCGCCCTGCTCCTTGGACACCCAGGCATCCGCTCCTGCCCGGGCGGCGTCCACCGCGTGGGCCACGTCATGATCGCCGCTGACCACCACCACGTGGGCGCTCGGCCACGCCGCCTTGAGCCGGGTCAGCACCTCGCCGACCGCGAAGCCGAGCGGTTCGACCTCGATCAGGATGACGTCCGGCCGCAGCCAGCGGACTACCTCGGGCAGCTGCGGGTCATCGGTGCTGCAGCACCCGGCCACCCAGAGGTCGGGCGCGGTGGACAGCCGGGACGCGAGCGCTTCCGTAACCATCCTGTAGTCATCCACAAGAAGCAGTCGCCGCACGTCCACTACTCCACTGTGCCGCGGCGGCGTGGCATTGTCCTCATACAGATGAATGAGTAATTCTCCTCCTGATAAGGGGGAGTGAACCCCGGGGACTAAGCCTGGTTACCTGGCGTGCGTAATCAGCTACTCTGCGGATGCGGGAGGCTGCCGCGGCATGGCCGCGGCGGCCCACTCTCCGCGTGGTCAGGGCGCGCTATTCGGGCAGCCCTGGGTAATGACGCTGTCCTCGGATGACCAGTAGCTCGGCAGCGCGCTGTACGGATTTCCGCCGGTTCCATCGGTCACGTACACATAGCCGGCGTTCCGGGTTTTGGACAGGTTGATCGCGCTGGTCACCTGCGATCCCGAGGTGGCGTAGATCGTGTTGGCGAACCGGTTGGGCTTGTAATCAAAGACCCAGCTGGGCACGTCGATGTTGTGATACGCGGTGTACGGGCCCTCGAATGCCATCACCACATTGCTGACCGACATGTAGCTGGGGTCCGGGAAGTCCCCGGGGTTGATCCAGATCGATGTCCCTGGATTAGCAGTGCGAATGTAATCGGCCAGTTTCCGGTAGTAGGGAAGCTGGCTCCTGATGCCCTTGACCTCGTCAAGGAAGACATCGGAGACGCCGTACCAGGCCTTGTAGTGCCGGACGTCCGCTTCGATCTGGGAAAGCGGCCGCGATCCATAGGCCGTCGACGAGTAGCCGAGGATCGTGACGCCGGCGGCCTGTTCCTTCTTGACGATGCTCTGAAAGTGCCCCACCGGGCTGCTGCCTGCGCCAAGTCCCGAGATGTCGAGGATCATATAGCTGGGCACCGGCTTGGTGTCCGCTGCCTGCTGCCAGATCCCCGACGCGTAGAAAAACGCCGGCACAAAGGCATGCTGCGGATGGCAGCTGGTGCTCGGCGCGATGGCGACCTTGTTCTGCGTGGTCAGCTTCGCGGTAATGCCGGCCGCGGCACCGAGCACCAGGATGGCCACGATCACCACGACCGTCACCGGCCTGGTGATCCACGCGAGGTTTCTCTGCTGGCGGCCCCGGCGTTGGGGGGTAGTAGTCATATCTGCATCAGCCCTGATCGGCAGCTCTTATGAGTATTAACGTAGCCACGGTGACTCCGGTTGAAGTCCCCCGGCAGGAAGGCAGTCGTACGGGTTGGCCCCGGCCCGGTCGGTGATATACACGCTGCCTGCCCGCCGCCGCATAGCGAGCAGAAATGCGTGGTCATAGTTCTCCCGTGGCACCGCGTACACGACGTGGTAGAACTTGTCGGCCGGCCGGGACCGCGTCCACCGTGGCACGGCAAGCTGGAGGTAAGACCGCCACGGGCCTTCGAAGGTACCGAGCAGGTTGGCGTGCTCGGCGTAGGCCTCGAGCGGGTGCGCCCCGTGGTTGAACATCACCACCCGGGCACCGGTGTAGCGGGCGTCCCGGGACAGCCCGGCGTAGTAGTCGAGGTGCTCGGCGGTGATGGAGACCCTGTCGAAGCACACGCCGGCCACGTTGTACCACTTCAGGAACGATTCGAGCTCGGCCAGCGCCTCGCGGGGCTGGCGCTGGCCGTAGTTGGTGTCCACGTATCCGGCGATCGCCACCCCCGCATGGCGCAGCCGGTCGAGCGCGTGAGCATAGGCGGGGTCGGGCCCGGTGCCCGGGCCGTTGGCAATGTTGAGTATGACCAGCCGCACCTGCGGGCCGTGCTGGGCAAGCAGCTCCCAGTCGTCCGGCTTAAGGTCTGGGCGGAAATACGCGGGCACCACCAGCCGGGGCGTGTCCAGCTGCATGCGATCAGTGGGGCGCCGACGCACCGGTTGCCTCCCACAGGTCGTCGAGCGAGGATGCGAGGTCCCAACGCGGCCGCCAGTCAAGGTCCAGGCGGGCCAGGCCGATGTCGGCCTCCTGCCAGTCCAGGTCGCCGGATCGCGCCGAGCCCGCCGAGTCCTCGTGCACCGGGCCGGCGTACCCGGTGACCGCGATGAGCTCCTTCACCAGCGTCCGGGCCGAGACCCCGGTGCCGCTGCCGATGTTGAGCACGGCGTGCGGCAGCGCGGGCGCATCAGCGGCGGCGAGCACGGCCGCGGCGACGTCCCGGGCGTCGATGAAGTCGCGAACCGCGTCCAGGGGGCCGAGCCGCACCTCTGCGTCACCGGCCAGGGCCCGGCGCAGCTGCGCGGCCACCCTGCCGGGCAGGCCGGTCTCTGGTGCCCCGGCACCGACGGGGTTGAACACCCGCAGCACCACGGCATCGATCCCGGACGCCCGGCCCAGCTCGACCAGCCGGGTGCCGGCCAGCTTGGTTGCCCCGTAAGGTGCGCCGGGCCGTGGCGGCGCCGACTCGCCCAGCGGCACGCCAGGCTCGGCACCCCCGTACTCGGCCGCAGAGCCGAGATGCACGAGCCTGGCCGGCGTCTCGGCCAGCAGCATCGCCCGGACCAGCGTGTAGGTGCCGGTTATGTTGGCGGCGGCCAGCACGTCCGGGCCGCCAACGGTGAGCCCGGCACAGTTCGCGATCGCGTCGGGCGCCACCGCCGCGATGACGTCGGCCACGCGGGCCGGGTCGTCCCCCGCGAGGTCGAGCCGCCGGTGCCCGGGCGAGCCGGGGAGAGCGGCCCGGCCCCCGGTGACGACCTCCACGCCGGCCGCGGCAGCCTGCCGCCGCACGTGGCCGCCGAGAAACCCGCTCGCGCCGAGGATCAGCAGCCGCATGGCTTGTGTCCTGCGCAGCAGCTCACTGGTGATACTCACCTGTCTTGAACCGGGCCAGGTTCGCCGGGTCGCGGAACCATTCGATGGTCTCGGCCAGGCCCTCGTCCCTGGTGTACTGAGGCCGCCACCCAGTGCGCTCGCGCAGCTTCGTCGCGTCGCACACCAGCCGCATCACCTCAGAGTCCTTGGGACGCAGCCGCTTCGGGTCCTCCACGATATCCGCCTCGACCCCCATAAGCCTGGCGATATCCTCCGCGAGCTTGCCGATCGCGATGTCGTCGCCGGGGCCGCAGTTGAACAGCTCGCCGATCACCGCCGACGCCGGAGCCTCGCCGAGTGTCATGAACGCCCCGGCGGTGTCCAGGACGTAGGAGAAGTCGCGGGTCGGGTCGAGTGCGCCCAGCATCAGCTGCTTGGAACCGCTCGCGAGCTGGGTGATGATCTGCGGGATCACCGCGCGGGTGGACTGGCGCGGGCCGAAGGTGTTGAACGGCCGCAGCGTGACCACGGGCAGCCCGAAGCTCAGGTGGTACGACTCGGCCAGCTTGTCGGCGGCCGTCTTTGACGCCGCGTAAGGCGACTGAGACTGCAGCGGGTGCGACTCGCTGATCGGAACCGTGCGCGCGGTGCCGTACGTCTCGCTGGTCGAGGTGTGCACCATCCGCGGGGTCCGGCAGGAGCGCACGGCCTCGAGCACGTGCATGGTGCCGATCGTATTGGTGTCGATGAACGACCGCGGCGCGCTGTAGGAGTAGGGAACCGAGCCGATGGCGGCGAGGTGGTAGACCACCGAGGCGCCCTCCACGAGCTGAAGGACGGTGGCCGGGTCGCGCACATCCCCGAACACCACGTCAACCTGGTCGATGATCTCTGGATCCAGCGTCTCCAGCCACGCAGTAGAGCTCCACATGTTGTAGAGGACCATGGCTTTGACCCGATAGCCGCGCCGCACCAGTCCCTCCACGAGGTGGGAGCCGATGAATCCCTCGGCCCCGGTGACCGCAGCGATATCCGTCATGGGTGTTTCCTTCCGAATCTGCATTACAAACTTCGCGATCAGCCGCGCGCTGCGGCCTTCTGCCTAATAGGCGTGGCGCACCGCCCTCCCCAGCACGACGAGCGCGAACCCGCCCACGACGACGAGCAGATCCACGCACGCCACGATCTGCGCGGTCACGCCGAGGCCGTGGAAACTGATCTCGAAGGCGAGAGCCACGGCGCAGGCGACGAGCGGGAAGATGCGCGAGCCGAGCGCCTGCAGCGTCAGCGCGATGAACATGGCCGCGCCCAGCGCCCCGTACGCCGCGAGCTGCGGCAGGAACGTCAGGTTCGGGTGAAGCAGCCCGGTCTTGCTCGCGATTGCGGCCGCGATAAGGGTCAGCACCGCGGCTGCGGCCATGTACTGGAGCACCGCCGCCACCAGGATCAGCCGCGCGCGGGTGCCGAATCCGCGCATCTCCCTGGTCGTGCGCAGCAGCCGCTGCGAGCGGCGCCGGTACCAGAGCAAGCTCACCTCGGCTGCGCCCATGCTGAGGGAGAGCGGCAGCCCGGCAAGCAGCGCCGCGTAGTTGATGCCGCCGTGGCCATGCGGGCCCGCGGCAACGGGGAAGATCAGCAGGCCGGCCGCCACGAGCCCGAAACCGACCGCGGGCAGTGTGCCCAGCCACTCCTGCCGGTCGAACAGCGCGCCGGTCCTCGGGCCGGTTCGGTGCGTGAAGATCAAGGCGAGCGCCAAGGCCAGCAGCGGCGTGGTTGCCATCGTTCCCCAGGCCACGTGCTGCAGGTAGACAGGCCTGCCCAGGGCCAGGAACGCGGCGCTGTACAGCACGCCAGGAGCGAGCGCCACCAGGAGCCACGCCTCGGCGCCGAGCACCATCAGGGCGCCGGCGCCGAGCATGTAGATGCCCTCGCCGAGGCCGAACAGCAGCGCCGACGGTGGTGCGTGCACCACGCGGCCGGTCACGGCCAGGGCGGCGGCCACCACCAGCAGGCCGACGGCCAGGGCGATCCGCAGCACCCGCCGCGTCTGCTCCATGTCCGTTGTCCGGCCGAGCCTGATGTAGCCCAGGTAGGCGAGCCCCTGGCCCATCGACCATGCCGCGAGCAGCGCCACGATCAGCGCGATCTCCACGCCCGGGCCGATGAGCAGGCCGACGGCGGCCGGGAAGCAGACTCCGGGCAGGGCGTAGAGCAGGCCGTGCAGCAATGGCCTGAGCTTGCCGTTGGCCTCCCATGGATCCGACGGCACGTCCGGCTCGGCCGGCTCCCGCTTCACGCGGAAGTACATGTCCTGGGCGAGCGCGAACACGTCGGGATAGCCGTACCGCCGCTTTGCCGTCTGATCGCCCAGGCCCTCGAACTCGAGAGCGCTGGCGATCTCCAGCGGATCGACAGCGGACGCGCACACCGCCGAGAACTGCTCGCAGAGCGCCGCTACGGTACGCGGCACGCGGTGGTGCTGCCCGTTGGCCGGGGCCGCAGGACGCTGCGGCTCGGCCGGACTGGCCAGCCGCGACCGCGATATCGGCTCGTGCCCGTTGCTCACGCTCATGCTGCGCTTCCGCTCACCCTGCGGCCTCGAGCAGCTCGGTCTCCTCGTCACGCCCTGGCAGCGCGGACACCGTCAGGTCGTCCGACTCGTCCTCGAGCTCCACGTTCGGCAGCTCGAGACCGGTGCCGACAAACGTGTAGATCTCATCGAAGGCGCTGATCGCGCGGTCGACAGTGAAGTACTCCAGCGCCCGCATCCGCGCCGCCGCCCCGAGCTTCCGCCGCAGGCCGGCGTCCCGCAGCAGGGTCAGGCAGGACTGTGCCAGCGCCTCGGGGCTGCGCGGGGGGACGATCATGCCGGTATCGGCGACCGCCTCGGTGACTCCGCCGACGTCCGTGGCCACGCACGGCCGCCCGCAGGTCATCGCCTCGATCAGGGTGTAAGGGAAGCCCTCGGAGATGCTGCAGAGCACCACGATCTGCCCGGAGTCGTAGGCATCGCGGATCTTCTCCACCCGGCCCTCGAACGTCGCGGCACCGCCGAGGCCGAGATCGGACGCAAGCGCCTTGCAACGTTCCAGGTAGGCCTCTTGTCCCTGGGGAGGCGAACCGAACATCCGCAGCTTCGCCTCCGGCATCTCCCGGTGCACGAGCGCGAACGCGAGCAGCAGCGTCTCCAGGTCCTTGACCGGGTCGACGCGCCCGGCCCATGAGATCGTCGGGACGTCGGGCTCGGTCTCGCTGGCCGGGAAGTCGGCGGGGTCCACCCCGTTGTACACGGTGCGAACCCGGGACAGATCGGCGCCGAGCTGCTCCTCCCAGCGCTTGTTGTAGACGTTGCCCGGCGTGATCAGCTCGGCCTCTCTGTACCCGAGGGAGCACATGCGACGCAGGAACCGCAGGTGCAGAGCGCGCACCGGCCAGCGGAACGGGACATCGCGGCTGTGCAGGTACTGCTCGCGCATGTAGATGCCGTGCTCGGTGACCACCATCGGCGTCCCGTACCGCCACTTCGCGGCGAGCGCCGGCAGCGCGCCAAGGCCGTTGGTCACCGCGTGGGCGACGTCGGCCCGCACCGGCGGGTACGACAGCGGGCGCAGGGAATGCTCCAGCAACTGCATCGCGGTCACGGCGTCGTGCAGCGAGGGCGCCGCCTCCGTCGAGTCGAGCCGCCAGTCGTGCCAGGTCTCGCTGAGCAGCCGCACCGCCCAGTTGCTGGACAGGCTGGCGGTGAGGTTCTCGGCCTGGGCGAACTCGAAGACCTCCCGCAGCACATCGCCGAAGCGGTCCTGGGCCTCGGAGGGCGAGGCGAGCAGGATCTCGATCAGATCGCGGAGCGCCGGACACGGCACCGACCGGCCCCACCTGCCGCGCCGGTAGGCAGGCGGAGGGCCCCAGAGCGGCATGGTCTGCACCGAGGTGACGTTGTCGGGCAGCGACCACCGAACCGGCTCGCTGCCCGTCGCGGTCAGGGCAACCAGCTCGAAGTCATAGTCGGGCATTCCGCGGACAAGCTGGTCACACCAGACGCTGACGCCTCCGAACTGGTGCGGGTAGGTGCCTTCTCCGATTAGTGCGACATCCATTTAGTTCTGTCACCTGACTTGAGGTTGTGTACTCCTGTCTGCTGCGCGGGGAGGGGTAGCAAGCTCTTCTTAGCTGCCTTCCGTTGCCTTCAAGATCGCGGAACCGAGCTTGCCCTTGGGCACGGCCAGGGGGTTCACCACGTCGTTGATGGCACTTGTGGAACGGGTCTTGGGCGACTTGGCGGCCGTCGCAGCGGCCACGGCCGAGCCGGACGGGTAGGGGGTCGTCTTGAGCACCAGCGTGAGCGGCCCGGACCCGAGCGCGGTGTAGTCAGAGCGCTCGCCCGCGTACGCGGTCCCGAAGGCCGCGCCCTTGGACGTGCCAACCTTGGTGCCGTTCGGGACCGTGACCGGAACCGACGTGCCCGACGGACCGGTGATCGTGACCGTGCTGCCCTGGATGTAGCCGCTGACCGTGCCCGCGCTCAGTGTCTGCGCCCAGATGTCCTGGGCGTTGAGCGACTCGCCGTCAGCGGACATCCGCTGGTCAACGATCGGCGTGTTGCCTGCGAACACCGACTTGTAGTCCGACAGCACCCCGTTCATCAGCGGGTAGCCGAGCCGGTCCCCGGTCAGGTTCGACTGGTGCATGTAGAACGGCCGCGGGTCGTTCTCCAGCACCGCCCCGAGCATGGTCCGGATCTGCGTTGGCAGGATGAACGAGCTCCAGCCGGTTTTCAGGTTCAGCGGCGCCAGGCAGGTCTGGACCGTGCTGGTCTGGCACACGCCGCTGCCGCCGTCGGCGGTCGAGTCGTAGAGCCAGTTGTATTCGGACGTCTCGTCGGCCTTCGTGGCGACGTTGTAGAACACGTCGATCGGGTGCCTCGGCAGGCCGAGCGCGTTGCCGATCGGGCGAATGACCGGTTCGCGGGAGGCATCCATGGCCACCCACTGGATCCCGTCCTGGTTGATGGCGTCGACCAGGTTCGGGTTGTCGTCCGGCTGCTGCGGCAGGATCCGGAGTCCCGAGTATTCACCCGGAGCGAACTCCGTGGTCGACATCGGGATGCCGTTCTGCTGGGCCCAGGTCACGTTGTTCTCGATCTCGCCCTGGATCGTGGGCAGGTCGACGTACTCGGTGTTGCCGTTGGAGTCGAGCGTGCACTGCCAGGGGTTGACGGTGAAGTCCTGGATGCAGCCGAGCCAGGCGTGCGTGTAGGTGTGGTTGATCCACCAGAACTGGCTGGCCACCGGCTGGAACGCGGTCAGCAGCGGGTCGGTCCCGTTCACCTGGAACCGCGCCGACGCACCGCCGTTGAACAGGAACTCGATCGTGAAATTGTGCTGCTGTTCCCAGTTCACCGCGTAGGTCACGTCGGCCGGGGTCATCCGGATCGGTGTGGTGTCCGGGGTGCCGGCCGGGCAGGTGGTGTCGCCGGGCGTGCACTTGCCGGTCTGGCTCCACTCAGCATCCGCGTTGAACACGTCGTCGTAGTCAACGGTGAGGTAGTTGCGCCAGTAGCCGAGGTGTACGCCCCTGGTGACCCAGTCGGCAAGCGCGTGCGCGATGTACCGGTACTGCAGCTGGTAGTAGTTGTAGCCGAAGCTCATCTCCATCTGCTGACGGCCAGCGTCGTCGTATACCCCGGCCAGCGTCCCGGTAGTGGTCGTGCCGGGGATCGTCGCGGTCAGGTACGGCGTGAAGCTGGTGGTTGCCGTGTCCGGCAGCGGCTGGGCGAGGTAGCCGTAGGACGTTGCGCCGCCCGGCGTCCCCTCGAAGCTGAAGGCGCCCTTGAGGTACCCGAAGCCGTCGCCTTGCGCGGCCGACGTCACGGTCACCTGCGTGCCGTCGAGCGAGCCGCCGTAAGCCGGCGCGTTCATCCCGACGTTGCCCGTTGGGTAGAGGTAGGCGTCCACCTGGCGGACCGAGAACGCGGTCTCGTAGCCGGCCAGCGCGCCCAGCTCGGCCGATGACAGCCCGGACGGCGCGTCGTTGGGCAGCACAACGCCCTGGAAATAGCCGACGGGCGTGCCGGCGCTCAGAGTGCCGGACAGGAACGAGCTGGTGATCGTCGGCCTGGATGAGTCGGCCAGGTTGACCACCGTCGTCGGCACGCCTTCGGACGCCAGCTGCTGCTGGATCGCCTCAACCCACGGCGTCCCGTCGGTCACCACGAGCACGTTCAGGTCGACCCGCGGGGCCGACGTCGCCGCGGCCGCCATGATCCCGCTCGCCGGGATGACCATCCCGGCCGCGGGTCCGGCCGCCAGCATTACCGGGCTGGCCACGAGCGCGCAGCCGGCCGCCACGGTGATCACGAACCGCAATCTCCCGGCCATGTTTCTTGTCAGCCTGTCCCTTCGTTGCTCAGTGCGCTTGGATCTGCCTTCCGGGACGCGGCCGCCGACCGGTGGCGCGCGACCTTCCGCTGTGCCCGGGACGGCCGGGCCTCGAGGATCTTCTCGTAGAGGTCGTCGATCCGGCTGACCACGGACTCGATGCCGTACCGGGCGAACACCTTGTTGTCTGCCACGCGCGGCCTGGGGCCGGTGTCGAACTCCTTGCGGATCTCGTCCCGCAGTGCGTCCGGGGTGCCCGCCACCATGCGGGCCCGCTCGGTCTGAATGCCGTCAAGGGCCGGGCAGGTCGTGTACAGCACGGGCAAGCCGCTGGCCAGCGCCTCGAGCACGGACAGCCCGAAGGTCTCCTGCAGCGAGGCGGCCACGTACAGGTCGAAGGCGGCCAGCATCGCGGTGGTATCGGACTGGTATCCGCCGAAGATCACGTGCTCGGTCACGCCGAGCCGCTTGGCCGCGGCCTCGAGCCTCGGCTGGTCCTCGCCACGCCCGATCACCAGGATCTTGCACTTCTCGCCGAGCATCGGCGCGGCCGCTTCCATGGTCAGGTCGACCCGCTTGTTCGGGTCCAGCCGGCCGAGCGCACCGATCACGTACGTCTGCGGGGAAAGGCCGAACTGCGCCCGGACCCGCTCTCGCGCCTCAGCGTCAAAGCCAAGTTCATCGGTGTCCACCCCGTTCGGGATGATGGTGACCTTGCCGGGCCGCACGCCCCATCGCACCAGGCGGTCCTTGACGATGTCGGAGACGGCGATCGTGGCGTCGGAAAACATCTCGGAGCTGAGGTACAGCGCCCGGACTCCCCTGGTCATCTTGCGCCGCTCGATGTGCGTCTCGCCGATCGAGTGCTCCGTGGTCAGCACCACCGGCGTGCCGGCCAGCCTGGCCGCGGGGCGGGCGTAGACCTGCGCCCGGTACAGGTGCGCGTGCACCACGTCGTACTGGCCGTCCTTGATCAGCTTGCGCAGCCGCATCAGCGCGGGCAGCTCTGTGTTGCGCTGCATGCCGATGTTGCGGACCGTGGTCCCCTGCGCCGTAATCATCTCGGCGACCGGGCCCGGGTTGTAGAGCGTCACGACGTCCGATTCGTGCCGGGTGCGCCGCAGGATCATGGCGAGCTGCAGCTCAGCTCCGCCCGCATCGAGACCGGTGATGACGTGAAGCACTTTCATAAACATCTCCTCCTTAGCTGGTGGCTCGGGGCGCTTGTCCCGCCGAGCCGCCAGGCGGGGGGTTCTCGGGGGTTTGTCCCTCCGGGCGGGAACGCATCGCGATACGGCCCCGGTAGAGCAGCCGCTTGACCGTCATCCGCCTCGCATCGTCCTGCTCGCCGACGTAGAGCCTGGGCAGCGCCATCAGCCCGATCTCGGCCGTCGAGGCCTCCACGGCGCACGCGTACTCGTAGCCCGCGTCGCGCACCGCCTGCCGGGAAGCGGCGTCCATCGACCCGTACGGGAAGGCGAATCCGCGGATTTCGGTGCCGAGCAGTGCGCCGAGGCTGGTCCTGCTCTCGCTGATCTCGGCCGTCAGCTGGGCCGGGCTCGCCCCGGCCAGGCGCATGTGGGTGGCCGCGTGCGAGCCGATCTCGATTCCCGCCGCGGCGAGCTCGCGGACCTGGCCGCCGGTCATCAGCTGCCAGACGGGGCCCTCGTCCCACTCGTTGGTGCCGCCGAGCCGGTCGGAGATGATGTATGCGGTCGCGCCGAAGCCGTGCTGCCGCAGCACCGGCAGCGCGGTCTCGAGCACGTTGGTGTACCCATCGTCGAAGGTGAGGCCGACAAGCCCACGCTGACGGCCGGCGCGCATCGCATCGACGAGCTCCGCTATGCCGACGCCGCGCAGGCCGCGGCGGGCCAGCCAGGCCATCTGCTCGGCGAACCGGGCGGGCGACACGCACAGCTGGTTCGGGTCCTCGTCCACGTCGGCAACGCCGTGGTACATGAAGATCATCGGAGTGTCGCGCAGCTTGAGCTGGCCGTCCTCCAGCCACCGTGCGGCGCGAGCGGTCCCCGTTATCATCGCTCTCCCTCCGATCTGCGAGTGATCGAGGACGCAAGCGTGCGGGCGAGTATCACGACGTCCAGCCATGGCGACCAGTACTCGATGTACTGGTTGTCGAAACGGGCCCGCTCGACGATCGAGGTGTCCCCGTTCAGGCCGTGAACCTGTGCCCAGCCGGTCATCCCGGCCTGCATCCTGGTCCGGTCGCTGTACCGCAGGATCTCGTGGCCAAACTGATCGGCGAAGTAGGGCCGCTCGGGCCTGGGACCAACCAGCGACAGGTCGCCCCGCAGCACGTTCCACAGCTGCGGCAGCTCGTCCAGGTGCGTGTCCCGTAGCCAGCGGCCCAGGGCACTGCTTTGATGCCCGGAGACTCCCCAGGAGGTGTCGGGGTCGGCGCTGCCGTTGAGCGTGCGCAGCTTGACGACCGACGAGGTCCGGCCGCGGCCGGTGACCCGCTGCTGCCGGAAGAGCGCGGTCTGCCTGGTCTGCAACCTGATCGCTGCGGCCAGGATGAACAGCACCGGGGCGGCCGTGATCAGCAAGGTCGCCGCGATGACCACGTCGAGGGTGCGCTTCAGCGCCAGGCTCACGATCGAGCGGCCCAGGCGCCGGAGCGGGATCAGCGGTATGCCCCAGATCTCGTCCAGGCAGGCGCGCGGCACCGCCATGCCGACCTCGTAGAGCCGCGGGACCACGCAGATGTCGGCGCGCAGCGGCCTGGCCGCGCGCAGCACGGCAACCAGGTCCTCGTCCTTGCAGGCGGCGTAGCAGACGATGACCCGGCGGATGCCGAGCCGGGCGACCACCTGCGCGAGGTCGGCGGGCACCCCGAGCGACGGCAGCGCGAGGTCACGGCGGGGCGGCCCGTAGTCCAGGTAGCCCTGCACCCGGAGTCCCAGCTCCGGGTGCGCGCGCATCAGCTCGCCGATGTGCGCGCCGAACGTCCCGGCGCCGACGACGATCGCCGACTCACCGAGCAGGCCACCGCGGCGCGCCGTGCGCAGCACCGCGCACACCGCAACCCGGAAGGCGATTATCAGGCCGGCCGACCACAGCGCGAGCCGGGCCGCCTCGCCGGCCGGAATCCACAGCAGCAGTACCAGCAGTGGCAGCGCCGCTGCGGTGATGATCCGCCCCGCCTGATCGGCGACCCGCAGGCAGATCCGCAGCCGGTGCAGCCCCATGGCGGCGAGGACGGCGAGGACGGCGAGCGCGTAGAGAATCTGCGGCGCGGCGACCCTTCCGGCGACGCCGACGGCGGCCGCCAGCGCGAGGACGTCGGCGAGCGGCAGCGCCACGACCGGCAGGATCCGGCTGACCCGCCCGGCCCGGCGCTCCCGCTGCTGCGGGCGTGCCCGCTGGGCCGGCAGGTCAAATCCCCCGTCACCGGGCCGCGCAGCAGGGACACGCCCAAACGGGTCCGTGTCCGCGCTGCGCTGCCCGAAGTCCCTGCTCATTACCGGCCCGCCGCCACTGCTGCCCGGGACCGGCTGCCCGCGCTGGCGCCGATGAGCTGCCGTGCCACCGTGGTGGCGGCGTGCTCGGAGCCGAAGACGAAGCGCATGACTGGACCCATGGTCGGGGCGACGACGGGGCCCATGATGTACAGGCCGGGGATGGTGGTCTGGTAGTCGCTGCCCACCGCTGAGCTGCCGGTGCCTGGCACATTGCGCAGGCCCGCCAGCATCTGCTCGCCGAAGAACGGCAGCCTGGTCATGTCCCACCGGTAGCCCGTGGCCGCGATCACGTGGTCGGCGCCGAGCTCGCGCGTGCCGCCGGCTCCGGTGAGCCCCAGGCGGACGCCGCCGTCCTGCATTCTCGCCCACTTGATCGACAGGCCGGTCAGGGTCGGGAACTGCCCCTCCACCCGCTCACGCAGCCAGCTGGCACCGGCCGGGCCGAGCGCGGTCCTGGCCCGGTAGATCCGGGTGGACCGCGGCAGACGCCGGAATGCCGCGGGGTGGTTGGAGTAGAACCAGGTGGCCCAGCCGGACCCAAGGCCCGACTCGGGCTCCTTGAGCCGCTGCATCACCGGGCGGTCCAGCGGCAGCGGCACGCCGTTCCAGCGGATGACGTCCTTCCTCGCGACGAGCTGGACGTTGGCGCCCTTCTCGTGCAGCAGCGCGGCCGACTCGAGCGCCGACTGGCCGGCACCCACGACGATGACTTCCTGATCCTTGAAGACCCCGAGGTCGGTGTGGGCCGAGGCGTGCGTGCACACGGACGCGGGCAGCGCGGACAGCGGCTCGGGCGTGTAGGCAAACGCCTCGACGCCGATGGCCACGACCACCTTGCGGGCCCGCACCTGCTCGGAATTTGCCAGCGTGACCTCGAACCCATCGCCGGCCTTGGCGATGTCGGTGACGAGCACCTCGTCGATGTCGGGCACGAGCGCCTCACGGAACCACTGGCCGTAGGCCACGAACGTGTCCAGCGGCACCGGCAGACCGTAGTCGCGGTAGGGCCGCCCGGTCGCCTTGCAGAAGGCCTCAAGCGTGTGCGTGTGGTCGGGGTCGGACAGGTTCGACGCGAACCCCTGCGACTTCAGGTACATGCCCTCGGGCATGAAGTCCCGCCAGAGCTGCATCGGCAGCCCGAACTGACGTACGCTCACGCCGGCCTTGCGCAGGTGGGCGCCGAGCGACAGCCCGTACGGGCCGGCTCCGACTATCGCCACCTCAACGGCGTCGCTCATACTCTTGTCCCCTCCTTGGGAGACCGCGGCTCCTTTTGCCGCGTGGTCTCGGTCTGACTAACTGCGGTGGTGGCCGACTGCGAGCGCGGTGCGCCCCGGCCGACTCTGGCAGCGCCGCGGCCGCCGGAGAAACGGAAGTCCGTGCTTGATGCCTTGCCTTGCGGCAGGCCGAGCGGTCTGGTCGCCACGCGCCAGCCCATGCGCAGGCACATCACGCCGAATGGGCGCAGGTCGTCCCGCGCGAACCATGCGGTCTCGTCGATCGTGCGGACCGACGCCAGCCACGACCGCAGGTCGAGCTCGCCGCCGCGCCAGTACCGGAACGCCGCGATCGGGTCGTAGTTCTCCACCACGAATCTGCGGGACACCTGCTCGCGCTCGGGTATGGCCTGCCCCGTCAGGTCGAGGTAGCAGGCGGTGGCGACGTCGGTGCCCGCCGCGTCGCGGAAGAGCCGGAACTGCGCGCCGATCCTCGGGTTGAAGTCCAGCAGCTTGTACTGGCCGTCCCTGGCGTCGAACCTGATGTCAAGGTCGAGGATCCCCTGGTAGCCGATGCGCTGCAGCAGTCCGGTGATCTGGTCGCGCAGCTTGTCGTTGGGCTCGGAGCGGCCGAGGCAGGTCAGTCCGGCGTGCGCCGGGTAGGACCGCTCCTTGACGCCGGTGAACGCCGGGCGGCACGTCGAGCTGGCGTCGCAGTAGCCGTGGAAGAACCAGTCCTGGCCCGGCCCGCCCGGGATGAACTCCTGCAGCATCAGCCCGACGCCCGCCTGAGCGCAGGTCTGGTAGATGTCGTCGAGCTCACTGGCGTCGGCCAGGATCGAGGTGCTGCGGATCCTGCCGTGCCCGGTCCAGGGGGCGGTCAGCTTCGCGATCAGCGGAAAGCCAGCGTCGGCCGCGAAGGCGCGCGCCGCCTCCAGCGACTCCGGCACCGCGGCCTGCACGCTCGGCATGCCGACCTCGCGGCAGAGCTCGTGCAGCGAGTACTTGCCCGCAACCCGCCGGGGGAGATCCCGGGGCGGAGCCGGGAACAGAAAGTGCTCCCGAAGGCCGCCACCGTGCTCGGCCAGGAAGATCGAGCCTGCGTCGTCGGTCGGCACGAGCACGGCGGGCTGGCCGATCCGGTCCGCCAGCCGCAGCAGCCCCGCCTGAACCCGCTCGACCTCGTCCGGATTCGGCTGCCAGAAGAACCGGCCCCGCAGGTACCTGGAATTTGCCGCCGGCGCCCAAGGTCCCTCGTGCACCCCGTAGACGGGCACGCCGAGTCGCCCTAGGCTGCGGATGACGCCCAGGCCGCCGTGGTGCATGACGTTCGGGTCGAACTTCAGCACCACCGTCGGCGTGGTCCCGGTGGCACGCGCGTTGTCGCTGCTCATCAGCGCACCGGCCGCGTGGGCTCGGGTACGGACACTATGAATCCCCCTGGCGGTATGGCGGTCATCACGCGCTACGCGGCACGTGAGATAAAACTGTGCCAGCTGCGTTAGCCCGGAACATCCGTCATCAGGGTGAGGAAATCTACCCACAGCGGCTGAGCATGAGCGCTGAGTGCCCCGGCGAGGCCGGGCTTCGCCTGCACAGCACGGCATTTCGGGGTCTCGGGTAGGCGGGTGAGCGGCACGGAGATTTGCCGCGGAATCGGCGCCCGGGACCGCCGCTGCGACGCCCCATGCCCCCATGTCCTCACGCCCCCCCCGCTGCGCATTTGCTGTACGGCCATGACAAGACACTACGTGCGTGACGTGGGAGACATTCAGGATATTGCTGAGAAAACCATGGGCAGATGTGGCGCCCGCGCTCAGGCGAGGCCGCGCACGGTCATGGGACGCGGTAAAGGGCGCGCTCAGGCGAGGCTGTGCGCGGTCATGGGACGCGCGGTGGGGGCGCGCTCAGCCGAGGCTGCACGCGGTCATGGGACGCGCGTTGAGGGGGCGCCGTCAGGCGAGGCTGCGCACGGTGTCCGCGAGCGCGCCGGCCACCTGCTGCGCGTGCCCGGAGTCCACCGCCTCGACCATCACCCGCACGACCGGCTCGGTGCCGCTCGGCCGCACCAGCACCCGGCCCGAGTCACCAAGTTCCGTCTCGGCGTCCTGAACCGCTCGCGAAAGCTCCGGGGAGGACGCGACCACGGACTTGTCGACTCCCGGGATGCTGATCAGCACCTGCGGGTACTTGGTCATCACCTTCGCGAGCTCGCCGAGCGGCTGGCCACGGCCGGCCGCCGTCGCCAGCAGGTGCAGGCTGGTCAGCAGCCCGTCCCCGGTCGTGGCGTGGTCGAGCAGGATGACGTGGCCAGACTGCTCGCCGCCGAGCACGAACGGCCCCTCCCGCATCGCGGCGACCAGGTACCTGTCGCCGACCGGGGTCTCCACCACCGAGATGCCCGCATCACGCATGGCCAGCCGCAGCCCCAGGTTGGACATGACCGTCACGACCACGGTGTCGTCCGCAAGAAGCCCCGCTTCCTGCAGCGCGAACGCGAGCACGGCGATGATCTGGTCGCCGTCGATGATCTGGCCGTCCGCGTCCACCGCCAGGCACCGGTCGGCGTCGCCGTCATGGGCGATGCCTGCATCGGCGCCGTGCTCAACGACAGCGGCCTTCAGCGTGTCGAGGTGCGTCGAGCCGCAGCCCTCGTTGATGTTGTCGCCGTCGGGTTCCACCCCGATGGCGATGACCTCGGCGCCGGCCCGGCGCAGCATCCGCGGCGCGATCTCAAACGCGGCCCCGTGCGCGCAGTCGACCACCACCCGCAGGCCGGCCAGCGGCCTGTCGCCGGCCTCGGCGGGCAGCGAGGAGAGCAAGTGGTCGAGATAACGCTCGCGTTCGCCGGACGCATCGGTGACCCGGCCGAAGCCGAGTTCGGGCACACCACCGGCCGTGCCGTTGCTGATGCTGCCGCCGTGCGGCGCGGTGAGCCTGCGCTCGATCTCGTCCTCGGCCGCGTCCGGCAGCTTGCGGCCGCCGCGGGCGAAGAACTTGATCCCGTTGTCCGGCGCCGGGTTGTGGCTGGCGGACAGCATCACACCGAAATCGGCGCCGAGCGCGTCGGTCAGGTACGCGACCGCCGGGGTCGGGATGACGCCCAGCCGCAGCACGTCAACGCCGGCACTGGCCAGGCCGGCCACGACGGCAGCCTCGAGGAACTCACCCGACGTCCGCGGGTCCCGGCCGACCACGGCCCGGGGACGGCGCGCCGGAGAAGACGGCGCGCCGGAGAGAACCGCGGCACCTGCGACCGCGAGGTCCATGGCGAGCTGGGCCGTGAGACCACGGCCTGCAACCCCCCGGACACCGTCGGTACCGAAAAGACGACCCATGGGAACCCGCTCCTGGTTTTCCGCTGGGACGGCGCTGGCGTCAGATCAGCGCTTCGAGTACTGCGGGGCCTTCCGGGCCTTCTTCAGCCCGGCCTTCTTCCGTTCCTTCACCCTGGCATCCCTGGTGAGGAAGCCGGCTCGCTTCAGGCTCGGGCGGTTCTCCGGGTCCACGAGCTGGAGCGCCCTGGCGATCCCTAGCCGCAGCGCTCCCGCCTGCCCAGTTACGCCGCCCCCGGTGATCCGGGCCACGACGTCGAACGCGTCGTCCGCGCCCAGGGTCACGAACGGCTCGCTGATCAGCTGCTGGTGCACCTTGTTCGGGAAGTACTCGTCCAGCGACCGGTCGTTGATCAGCCACTTTCCGGTGCCTGCGGAGATGCGGACCCTGGCGATCGCCTCCTTGCGGCGGCCGGTGCCCATGGCGTTCCCGGTCACCACCGGCTTGCGCGCCGGTGTCCGCGCCGGGGCAGTCGCGCTGGCATCGCCGGTCTGGGTCGTGTACTCCGACAGGTGCTCTGCTTCCGGCTCGGCGCCTGCTTCGGTCTTGGGTTCCTGCACGTCAGTGGACTCGGTCACGATGTCTTCCTCGTGGTTCCTTCTCGGTTGCGTCGCCCGCGGCTACTTGGCCGGAGCCTTGGCCGCGGCGCGGCCGGAGTCGAGCTGGGCGACCTGCGTGATCTCGAACGGGACCGGCTGCTGCGCCTGGTGCGGGTGGTCCGGGCCGCGGTACACCTTGAGCTTGCGCAGCATCTGCCTGCCCAGCGTGTTCTTCGGGAGCATGCCGCGCACCGCCTTCTCGACGGCCCGCTCCGGGTTCTTCTCCATCAGGTCGCGGTAGGCCATCGAGCGCAGCCCGCCCGGGTACCCGGAGTGCCGGTAGGCGCGCTTGTCCTCCAGCTTGGTGCCGCTCAGCGCGACTTTGTCGGCGTTGATGACGATCACGAAGTCACCGGTATCCACGTGCGGCGCGAAGATCGGCTTGTGCTTGCCACGCAGCAGGATCGCCGCCTGGCTTGCCAGGCGTCCGAGTACCACGTCGGACGCATCGATGACGTGCCACTGCCGCTGGATGTCCCCGGCTTTCGGGCTGAAGGTGCGCACGGATGTAGGCCTTCGCATGTTGAGTACTGAAACTTGGGCCCCGCGCGGGTGATCCGCCCTGCGGGGGAATCCGGGCATCGGCTGCCGCTTGCCTGCCCGCGATGCGGGCCGTGCGGGCATGCCAGTGCACACAGACGCCTGTGCAGGATACCGGCCGCGACCGATGACGGTCAAAGCAAGGACGAAGCGGCTGCCCAGCAGCGCCTCGCCGGACGGCCAACGGCGCAACCAGGGTGACAAAACGCATGACCGGGGCTAACCCATGCGCGGGGCGATACGCTCGCCGCATGCGTTACCCGGGTGAGAACACCTCCGGCCGTGCGCCAGGCCGGCGGCAGAACCCATCCGGGCGTAACACGCCGCCGCAAGCGCGGCCTGCGGCAGGCGGGGTGGGCGGCACCGGTGCTGGCAGGGTTGCAGCGGGCGGTAAGGCAGCCAGCGACGCGTCCGTCTTCGCGCCCGGGTACACCGGCGGCCGGGCCCCCCGGGGCGACCAGGCCCCGGCCGGGGGCGGGTGGTCAGGGTCACCCGGCGGCGCGACCAGTCAGGGCCCAGCCCGGGGCTTCCCGCCCACGCCGGGGCAACCGCCGCCGCTCTACCCGCCGGGACAGTTCGCCGCCTGGAACCGGGGACCCGCTCCGGGCGAGAACGGGTACGACTCGGGCCTGACTGGCCCACTCAGCGGCACCTGGCAGGCGGGTTATCCCGATGCGGCTGTTTCATCGCAGGCCAGGCACGCCGACGCGGGGTATTCCGACGCCGGGTACACCGATCCGGGCTACTCCGACCAGGGCTATGCCCCGGCAGGGTATGCCGACAGCGGATATGCCGACGGCGGGTCGGGCGACCCGGGGTACTCGGCCCTCGCGGTGACCGACCACGCAGCCGACGCCGCGAATACACAGGCCTGGAGTGTTCCCGAGGACGCCGCGAACACACAGGCCTGGAGCGTTCCCGAGGACGCCGCGAACACACAGGCCTGGAGCGTTCCCGACGGAGCCGCGAACACACAGGCACAGGCCTGGAGTGTTCCCGACGGAGCCGCGAACACACAGGCCTGGGGACTTACCGACGATACGGCGGCGG
>Ga0209333_1000025_pt1 | contig 87679 bp, 76 predicted proteins | sample BlaSpr_A8_OM2_O3_FD_187982 | JGI IMG/M metagenome (GOLD analysis project Ga0209333, IMG submission 187982) | Forest soil microbial communities from Thunder Bay, Ontario, Canada - Black Spruce, Ontario site 2_A8_OM2_O3 (SPAdes) (version 2) | ecosystem: Environmental > Terrestrial > Soil > Boreal... | reverse complement strand
GCTGGGGTGTGGCCCGCTGGCCGAGCATCGCCTTGATCGGCCCGCCCGGGAACAGGTGCACCAGAAACAGCGTGAACACCGTCACGAAGAACAAGACGACGACGGTCTGCAAGATGCGCCGGATCAGGTAACCGATCATCGCGCCATCCCCCTTCGCCTGCTGGGACGGTGCCCGCGGTCTCAGTCCAGCACATCGCTTCGCGGCGTGTCGAGCCGTGGTGCTTACTCCGTCCGCAGAGCGATGGACGGCGATGTCCGCGCGGCAATCGCGCCGGGCACCTAAGCTGCCAGTTCGCCGCTCCTGTCTGCTGCTCCGCCCGGTGCCGCAGCGGCTTAGACGGCGGTCTTGGCCAGCGCGAGACCGTCGGCCATGGCCTTGGTGTCCGTGCCTGCCCCGACCTCGAGCTTGAAGGGCGTGCCGCGGACGGTAACCGTCACGACCTTGCCAGCCAGCAGGCGCTTCACGTCGATCGAATCGACGTCCGTCAGCGGCGCCTCGCTGACGAGATCCTTGACGTCGCCGCCCTTGCCCATGGCGATCGGTGCGCTGACCCGGAGCACCAGGAGCCGCTTGTCGGTCAGCGCCAGCGCCATCGGGCTGGTCAGTTGCAGCCCGGCGTCCTTGGCGGCACGACTCTGCTCGGCGGCCTTCCTGCCCCCGATGATGCTCCCGGCCAGTCCGCCCACGCCTGCCTGTGTCGCGCCCCGCGGTCGCGCTATGAACGCCGCGAGAACCCGCTCACCCGGCTGCAGGTAGGGCCCCGCTTGTTCCTTGATCTTGTCTTCGTACGACATGGTCTGCTTCCTCTCCCCGTTCACTCGGGTGCCGTTGCTGGACAGGCTCCCCGATCCGCAGGGCTACCGGCGAGAGGGCGGAGTACCCCTTTTCGAGCGAGACGATGCCCGGGGTACAAGTACCCCGGACTGCTAGACCAGCTCGGCCTGAAGAGCCAGCCGGGTCAGGTCGGCACGCCGGCGGCTGCCGGTCTTGTTGCGGATCCGGTCGAGGTGCGAGCGGACAGTGCGGATGCTGATGGACAGTTGCCCGGCGATCTGAGCGTCAGTGCATCCCTGGGCAACCAGCCTGACAAGTTCCCGCTCACGCCGGGTGAGCTGCGCGGCTTGCGGCTGAGCCTGAGGTGCCGCCGCGTCGGCGGAGGTGAGCATGACAGCGAACTCAGCGGCGATGGCGAGCGTCATCGCGGCCCCGCGATGCTCGGCCTCCCGGGTGCGGGCCGGTCCCAGCATCCGCGCCGCCTCGCGCTGCGGTTCCTGGCGGCGGAGCGCGTCATCCTGGGGATCGGGCAGTCCGGCTTGCTCGGTGTAGGCCGCGAGCGCTGCCCACAAAGTTATGGCGTCGGCCCAGCGCCCAGTGGCGGCGCACAGGTGCCCGCAGTTGTCGACGCAGTTGAGGAGTTCGGTCTGGTCACCGATCCGCAGCGAAACCTGCAGGGACTCCTGCAGGTGTGCCGCCGCGTCAATCAGGCGGCCGGCGTCAAGGTCGAGGTGCCCGAGCAGCGTGAGCAGGGCCGCCTGGGTTTGCAGGTCCCCCGCTTCCCGGCAGCCGTCCAGCGCCTCGAAGCAGGAGCGTTCAGCGGCACTGAACTCACCGGCGGCAATCAGTACGAGCACCAGGATGTTGTCGCAGACCCGGGCGATCCCGCCGGGGATGCTTTCGCGGTCGATGTGCTGAGCCTGCCTCGCCCAGCTCAGAGCGTCGCTGATTTCCCCGACGTAATAGGTGGTGATGGCGAGGTTGGTAAGCGCCAGCGCCTCACCGGCCAGGTAGCGCAGTTGCCTGGCGACGGCGAGGGCGCACTGGCCGTTCTCGACCGCCTCGGTGGTCCGGCCGAGGTTGGCCAGAGCAACGCAGCAGCCAGTGAGGCAGTCCGCAAGCACCGGGGATGGCCCCCGGTCAGCCTCGGCGTCGGGGACGGCCGTGAAGTGATCGAGCGCAGTCGTAAAATCACCGGCTGTCATGGCCATCAGCCCCAGCCGGTAGTGCCCGGCGCACCATTCGCCGTCGCCCGGCTCGGCATGCTCCATGGCCGCCCGCAGCAGCGGCTCCCCATCCACCGTGCGTCCCCGCAGCCGCCACCATGGAGCCAACCCCACGGCCAGGCGCAGCGCGGCGGCCGGCTCGTAGTCCAGAGCCCAGCCCAAGGCATGGCGGGCGATGGCCTCTTCGGCGTCAAGCCACCGCGCCGCGGCCAGTTCGCCGGATGTACCCTGCATGCCGGCCAAGGCCTGGTCCACCATGGCGACGGCATACCGGGCCATCGAGGCCCTGGCCTGCTGGAGTTCCCCCGCATCCTGCAGCCGATCGAGGCCATATCCACGCAAGGTTTCCAGCATGAGATAACGGGACCGGCTGTCCGGCCCGACCCGGGGTGGTGCCAGCAGGGAACAGTCCACCAGCCGCAGCACGGCGGGCCCTGCGTCCTCCCCGGCGACCGCTTCGGCGGCTTCCAGCGTGAACGGAGCCGGAAATACCGAGACCCGCCGGAACACCCGCCGGTCAGGCTCGCTGAGCAGCTGGTAGCTCCAGTCGGCCGTGGCGGCGAGCGAGCGATGCCGGGCGGCGGCAGGTTCCCGGTCCGTTCGAGCCAGCAGCACGAACCGGTCATCCAGGCGGTCCAGTAGCTGTGACAGCCCGAGTGCCTCTACCCGCGCGGCGGCCAGCTCGATCGCCAGCGGCATCCCGTCCAGCTTGGTGACCAGCTGTGCCACCGCCGGGGCGGAGTCGGCGCTGAGCGTGAACTGCCGGTCGGCGCGGCGGGCCCGGTCGGCGAACAGCGCCACCGCCTCGGAGCCCGGAATTCCGGCCGGATCATCCGGCGCAGGCAGCGTCAAGGGGGGCAGCCGGTACCGGGCCTCGCCGGCAACGCCGAGCGGCTCACGGCTGGTCGCCAGGATCCGCACGTCATCGGCGACCTGGAGCAGCGCCGCGCACATCTCGGCGGCCGCCCCGGCCATGTGCTCACAGCTGTCCAGCACGAGCAGCATCTGCTGGCGACCGAGCATCTCGGCCAGCGAATCCGTCACCGCGACGCCAGGCTGCTCGCGAACGCCCAGCACGGCCGCCGTGGCCGCAGGTACCTGCGCCGGATCCAGCACCGTTGCCAGCTCCACCAGCCACACGCCGTCGGCGAACCGGCCGGCCACTCGCTCCGCTACTTCGGCGGCCAGCCGCGTCTTCCCCACCCCGCCCGGCCCGGTTACCGTCACGAGCCGGCATTCATCCAGGAGGCGAGCGACCTCGTCCGCCGCGCCGGCCCGGCCGATGAACCTCGTTAGCGAGCGCGTGAAGCCGTGAACCGGGGACGGCGTCATGACAAATACCCCGTCCCCACGCCCGTACCATATACCGCATTTCTCAAGATCAACACTGTCGAAGATCAACAGAATGCATAGACCCGGGCTCCCCGGATTTCGGGGGGCGGCGGGAGGCCGCGGCGGCTGGGGGCGGGGCGGAGGCTCGCCGGGTAGCGGTAGCGAGCCGGCCGCGGGGTGGTGGTAGCGAGCCGGCCGCGGGGTGGTAGCGAGCCCGCCCCGGGTAGCACTAGCGAGCCCGTCGTCGTGTCACCCGCTCGGGCGTCCTGACAGTCCGCCATCGATCGGGAATGCTGATCGTGCGCCAGTCGGCCAGCTGATGGCGCCGAGGCGCACCGCCATGCAGCCCGGCGTCGGCCTGCGGTCGATTCGCCTGGGGGGACAGCTCCCGGGGGGGCGTGGGTGTCCCGGGTCGTTCACCGGCCCGGGGCACCCAGGCCTGGGGGGTCGGCCGTGGCGCGGGCGAATGACTTGTACGGCGTGACGTCGCCCGGCTTGATCACGCCGTCCTCGATCGCGCGGGCGAGCAGCGCGTCCTTGCTCGGCGCGGTCCGCCCGGTGGCGGCGTACTTGGCGCGCGCGCGGCTGATGTACTGCCGGACCGTGTTCTCGCTGATCGACATGCGCCGCCCGACCGATGCTTTCGACATGCCCTGGAACCACAGCAGCAGCGCCTGCCGCTCCTGCTCCGACAGCGCCGGCCGGGCGGGGCGCTGGTCGGCGAGCATCGCCTTGGCCTGCGACCGGGTCATGTACGGCCGGTCGGCGGCGGCCGCCAGCACGGCCTCGACCAGATGGTCGCGGCCCTCTTCCTTGGACACGTAGGCGTGCGCGCCGTTGTCCAGCGTCTCCATCACGATCACCGGATCGCTGTGCCCAGAGAAGGCCACCACCCGGTATCCGGCCGCCACCAGGTCGGGGATCTGCGCGGTGACCAGCTCGCCGGACAGTTCCAGGTCCAGGATGACCACGTCGGCCCGCGGCTCCGGCGCGGCGCGGAGCGCGGTCAGGTCGCGTGCTGTCTGCACCAGCCGCACCCGCTGGCCGGGATCGGACCAGATCCAGGACGCCACTCCCTCGGTGACAACCGGATGGTCTTCGATGATCGCCACCATCACTGGCTGTTCCATCGTGCCTCCGCCCATAGCATGCCCCCGTCTTGCTGCTGTTCGATAGCGACCCCCTCGCCGCCTGCCGGCAGGCTGACGACCGCGCCGGTGTCGGCGACAAAGCTGACAGCGATTCCGGTGGCCACCGCCGCCAGCGTGATCCGCGCCCGGCTGCGCGCGGCGGTCAGGATTGCGATCGCAGCGTCGGTGATCACCCGCCGGGCCGGGCCGGGCACCTGTGGCAGCGGCCCGGCCGTCTCGATCTCGACGGCAACCCCACGCCGCTCGGCCACGTCGGCACTCGCGTGCAGTTCGTGGACCAGCGACCCGGGTACCTCATCGCCCTCGGCCAGCAGCCGGCGCAGCCGGGCCGCCTGGACCGCGCATCTGATGCGCACCTGTGCGTCGCCCGGGTCAGCCGTCCCCGCCGCCAGCTCGGCGACCAGCGGGACGGCGGTTTGCTGCAGGGCCAGCCATCGGGCGTGCCGGGAGGCCCGGATGATCTCCGCGGTGACGGCCCGCTCACGCGCGGCGTGCTCGCTCCCCGCCGCGGCGGCGGCCTGGCCCGCGGCGATATCCAGCGCCCTGACCCCGGCGGCAACGGCCACCTGGGCACCGGTCGACCAGGCCAGCACGGCCAGAAACCCGGCCAGGTCGGTGCGGTGCAGCCCGTCCCACACCTGGACGCCCAGGGTGGCCAGGGCCTCCGCGGCGAGGAACCACGCAAGCTCGGCGAACCGGCGGCGGAGCAGCACCAGCACGCCCGTCCAGCCGGCGCTCCCCCACGACCAGTTGACCGCCAGCATCTGGGCAGCCGGGCTGGCCGCCGCCGCTGCCGTGCTCGCGGCCAGCGCGATCAGGGCCACTGCCCAAGCGGAGCGCCAGCCGGGCGTTCCGCGCAGCACCAGGACCGACCCGGCGGCGATCGCCAGCGCCATGACCAGCCACATAGCGCCTTGGAAGGCGAACGAGCTGTAGGCCGGCCGGTTGTGCAGTAGCTGGCCGCCTGCTCCGGCGAGATGCCAGCCGGCGACCAGGAAGACCACCGCAATAGTGAAGGCCCGCTGATAGCGGCCCGACATCATCGCGGTCGGCTGTGCTGTCGGCTGTGCGGCGGTCATGTCGGCCAGCTCACGGTGACGGTCGTTCCAGCGCCGGGATGGCTGGCGATCGCTGCCCGTCCGCCGGCCGCCTGCATCCGCCCGGTGATCGACTCGCGGATGCCCCTGCGGGATAGCGGGGTGGCGGCTGGGTCGAAGCCGCGGCCGTGGTCAGTGATCTTGACGACCGCCCAGCCCGAACCGCCGGTGACGGTGACTTCCGCTTCGCCCGTTCCGGCGTGTCGCCCGATGTTGCGCAGTGCCTCGCCGACGCAGGCGGCGAGCTGATCCGCGACGGGGGACGGCAGCGTGACGGGGACGAGCTGCAGCCGCACGGCCAGGTCATCGGTGCTGGCCGCGGCCTGCTCCAGCTTCGGCGTCAGGTCAGTCAGCGGCGCCAGCCCGCCCGGCACAGCCGGGGCGCCCTCAAGTAGTTGCAGCACCTGCAGGTCTCGGGTCGCCTGCGCCGTCAGCGCCGAGGACGGTCCGGCAAAGGCGCCGGCCGCGACCATGGTCAGGGTCGACAGGATGGTGTCGTGCAGCTGCCGGTGCTGCTCTCGCTCGTCAGCGCGCCGCGCCTCCTCGGCCCGGACCTGCCGCTCGGTTTCCAGGCTGACGGCGACGATCGCGTCTGCCTGCCGCGCGCCGCCACGGATCACCGCCACCAGCCCGGCGGCGACGATCGTCTCCACCACCAGCAAGAAGGCATCGACCGGGTGGCCGGCGCCGAGCCCGTAGGCGACGACAACCATCGCGGCCCCAGGCAGCCCGAGCCACGGCCGCAGCGTGATCTGCAGGATGTACACCGAGGTACAGGCCAGCGGGAGCATCCAGCTCGTGTTGTCGGTGATCAGCACGGCCGGGACCAGGTGCTGCTGCGCCAGCGCCAGGGCCGAGATGGCTGCGGCATCAGCCAGCACCACGGTTGCCGTCAGCCCGGACCGGCGGACCTGCCAGGCGAAGAAGGCTGACCACAGGCACAGCGCCGTCAGCGGCGCGGCAAGCCACCAGCCCGAGGTCTGCCTTGTTGCGGCCAGCACGGCGACCCCGGTAAACAAGATGGCGCCACCGAGGCGCAGGGCGATCGCATACCAGCCGGCCAGCCAGTTCAGGGCCTGGTCGGATGGCCCCGTGAACCGCGGGCGGCGTGCCCGCCGATGGCGACCCGCGGCGGGCCGGATCTGCCCTCCGACGGAACCAGCTGCCGACGTCACTGGACCAGTATGCGCAGGACCACGCACTGGGAATCGTGACGTTTCAATATCTGGGCCGGGCGGGGCGACGTGCGGTTCTTCTTGTTGTTGAGCGGCGGTCGTTCCAGTCAGCCTTAACCGATGCCGATGAGGCGCGCCGATCGCTTTGTCTGCACGTCCGCTAGTCACTTTGGCGAACACGCTTCACAAGTTGGGTCCTATCGCCGACGTCGAGCAGGTGGCATGATCGGCGCAAAATCCCTCCTCGACCCCTGTGAGTGATTATGACTGAGATCGGGCTCAGACGTAATGCCGTCGGGCTGCGCGAGGTGCTGTTCCAGAGCATCACCGACATGGCACCGGGTGCGGCGATCGCCGCGTCCATTCCGGCCGGTGTCGCGTTCGCTGGCGGCGCACTCCCGCTGGCCGTTGTGTTCGCGCTGATCGCCTGTCTGTTTTCGGCCTGGAGCATCGGCCAGCTTGCCCGCGAGCTGCCGTCATCTGGATCGATGGCGACCTACGCTGCGCGCGGCCTGCATCCCGCTGTCGGATTCCTGGCCGCGTGGGCATATGCAATGGTCGGCTGGCTCATTCCGCCACTGGTACTGCTGCAGCTCGGATTCACGACCGCCGGTACGCTGCACGCCGAGATATCCGGCTACCCGGTCAACCTGTGGTGGCCGTGGGCGATACTCGGCCTGCTCATCATCTTCGCGGTCGGTTACTTCGGCGTCAGGACCTCGGCCAGGCTCGGCACGATCCTCGGCGTGTTCGAGATCGGCGTGTTTCTCATCATGGCCATTCTGCTGGTAATCCACGCCGGCAGCCATAACACGCTGTCGGTGTTCACGACCAAGTACACGCCTCCCGGCTTCCACGGGCTGTCCGGTGTCGTGGCCGGCTCGGTATTCAGCATCCTCGCCTTCGGCGGGTTTGAGGGAGCAGCGCCGCTCGCCGAGGAAACGCGCAACCCGCGGCGCACGATCCAGCTCGCCGTGCTGATCGCTACCCTCTCGATCGGCGCGCTGTACGTGTTCACCACCTATGCCGCCGACGTGGCCTTTGGGCCGTCCGGGTTCGCCAGCTTCACGACCGGCACCGGCAGTGCCTCCTGGGTGGGCCTGGCCAGGTCGTTCTACGGCCTGTTCTGGATTCTGGTCTTCCTCGCGATCGTGAACTCCACGCTGGCCAACTCCAACGCCGGGGTGAACGTGTCGAGCCGGACCGCGTTCGCAATGGGCCGGATCAGGGCCTTCCCGCCTGTGCTCGGCCAGGTCAGCGACCGGCACCGGGCCCCGGTCAACGCGATCGTGCTGGGCACGGTGATCTCGCTGGCGGCGATGCTCGGTCTCGGCCTGCACTACGGTCCGACCGAAGCGTTCGCGATGGTCGGCACCGCGCTCGTAATCCTCATCGTCGCCGTGTACATCTTCATGAACGCAGCCTGCATCGGCTTCTTCGTCCGCAGCCGCGACCACAAGGTGAACATCGTCTCGCACGTGATCATCCCCGTGCTCGGCATCGCGGCGTTCGTGCCCGCCTGGTGCGCGGGCGCCGGCATCAAGATCGCCGGGATTAGCTGGATCAGCCCGCTGCCCCCGCCGCTGTCCTACATGGGCCCGGCCGTGGGGGCGTGGATGGTCATCGGCATCGGCTACCTGATTTACCTCTACGTCGTGCAGCCGCAGCGGGTCATCGACGTGGGCCTGATCCACCTCGAGGAGGTGCCGGCGGACGTTGCCGCCACCGATGCCGCCTGATCCACCCGTGGCGCTCAGGGCACCGGTTTGCTGGCGGCGTCAGGAGGTGCGGCCGACGAGCAGGTCATACGAGCGCGGTGCGATCCACAATTCGGCGATGTGCTCGGTCTTGGTGAGCCCTCTTCCGGTGATCTGCTCAATCTTGCGGATGCGGTAGCCACGGTCATCGCGGTGGGTGGTGATCACACAGTCGCGCTGCCGATGCTGCGCTCGGTCGTACGCGAGCACGGCCAGGTGGCGCTCGTGCACTTCGACGCGCACCTGGATACCTGGGACACCTACTTCAACGCGCCCACGACCCACGGCACCATCTTCAGGCGTGCGTTCGAGGAGAACCTGCTGGTGCCGGAGCACTCCATTCACGTGGGCATCCGCGGGCCGATCTACGGACAGGCCGATCTCGACGACGACCGCCGGTTCGGCCTCCGCACCATCCGCGCCAGCGACGTTGACGATCTCGGTGTTCGCGGGACAATCGACGCGATTGTCGGCCGGGTTGCCGATCTGCCGGTTTATCTGTCCGTAGCCATCGACGTGCTCGACCCCGCGTTCGCGCCGGGGACCGGCACTCCGGAAATAGGCGGCCTGACCAGTCGCGAGCTGCTGCGCGTGCTCCGCGGACTGGTTGCACTGAATCTCGTCGGAGCCGACGTGGTGGAGGTCGCGCCGCCATACGACCACGGAGAGATCACCTCGCTCGCCGCAGCAACCGTGATCTTCGATTTGATCACGCTGCTCGCCAGGCGACGCGCCGCCTGACCGACTGGATCCTGCCGTCCCATTAGCCCCATTCGGGCGGTTCGGCGGCTATTCTGGTGGTGACACCACGGGAGTCCCAGGACCGCAGCGATGAGGCAGGTGTCAAATGGCCACGGGGTTCACGGTCCATTTTGGTGAGCTGGCAAGCGGCAGCGACAAGGTGACCAAGCAGGGCCAGCAGTGCGCGGACGTGGGCTCGGCGGTGGTAGCGGCGATCGCCGAGATGGCCGGGGCGGCCGGGGATTCTCCGCTGGCCGATGCCCTGGTCGGCGCCTCGGAAACGGGCACGCAGACGTTCCTCATAACCGGCGAGCTGTACTCATATGTTGCGGGCGGCCTGTCAGAGTCCGCGACCAATTACCGGAACGCCGAGCAGGCGAACATCACGAGTGTTGGGGGTCTGTGGTGAGCGTGCCGGTCATGCCGTCGGGCAGTCCCGGGCAGCTGGAGGCGTTAGCGGATGCGCTGGACCAGCACGCGTCGCGGGTCACTGACGTAGCCAGGGCCACCGGCACGGTGACCGGGCTGGTGCGCACGGACGCGGAGTGGACCGGGCAGGCAGCCGATTCGTACAGCCAGTTCACCGACGAGTTCTCCAGCCGGATCGGCCGGGTGGCACCGCCGCTGAACCAGATCGCCGCGGCGGCGCGCAGCTACGCCACCGCGCTGCGGAACGCCCAGCAGCAGGTGACCGCTTACAACGACATCGTGGAGAGCCCGGAGGCGACCAGCGGCCAGGTAACCCCGGCCCTGCTGCAGGCCGCTTACGCCGCGCAGGACAGTGCCAACCAGGCGTGCGCCAGCTGCCAGGCCGCCGGCAGCCGGGCCGCCGGCCAGGTGAAGTCCGCGACCGCGCAGCTAACCGCCGTGTTCAAGGCCGACTCCGGGGACAAGGACAAGGACCCCGCCTTCGAGACGGTGCTGGAGAAGATCCACACGGCGCTCGACGCGAGCGGGATCGACGGCATCCTGTGGTTCATAGGCAAGAATGCCGACCTGGCCGAGAAGTTCATGAAGGCGCTGCCCAAGCAGGAGGAAGACTGGCTCCTGGACATGATGCGGGCGGATGTCAGCGCGAAGGTCGCCAACCCCGAGGCCGATATCGGCGAACTCGCTTCGCAGACGACCAGCAGGTGGCTGAGCATGGGCGACGCCGCGGAGACCTTCGGCGAGGAGTTTGCGCAGAGCACCAAGATGCTCGGCCTGCTGTCCCGCACCGGGCGCCTCGTCGGCGGCCCGATCGCGATCGCCGGTGACGTCCTCACGATGATCCATCCGTCGCAGAGCGGTGCCATGGGATGGGTCGACCGGGGAGACGCGGGGGTCAATGCCGCCGTCGTGGGCGCCGACACCGCGGGTGCGGTGGGGGAGGCGCTCGGGATAGACGCGCTGGCGAGCCTGAGCCTGGGCCCGGTCGGCGTCGGGATCGCCGTGGGTACGGGCCTGTACCTGGCGGGCTCGTATCTGTACGCGCACGATGCATGGTTCCGCAACGACCTCGCCAAGCCCGTCGGCCATTTCTTCGTGGACGTGGGCGAGGGCACGGCGCATGTCGCCGCCAAGGTCTACGGCGGTGTCGTGCACTACGGCGGTGACGTCCTCAATGCGCTCGGTTTGTAGAAGTCTCCCGTGCCCGTAGATTTCCCGGCGCCTGGCGCTGGCGGAGATGCCGGCGCGGCTGACCCGCGGGCTCGGGACGTGGCCGATGCCGAGAGGCTGCTCGCCGAGGCCGACAGCTCGGGCGTGGCCCTGTTGCCGGCGTTGAGTACTGCGGAACTATGGGTGCTGTGCGGGGTGGACCAGGTCATCGCCGCCGAGCCGGAGGCGCGGTGGTGGGCCGGCCTGGCCGCGCCGGACCGGGAGAAGCTGACCAGGGGAGTGCTGCAATTCCTGACCGACCGCGGCCTGCTACGGCCGGCCGGTGAGCGGGAGCCGGACGCCGAGCCGGGGCTGACCGCGGCGGGCCAGCCCGGGCGGCTGCTGGTGAGCGCCGCGCTGGGGATGATCGTGGCGGCGCGGCAGAATCCTGAGGTGGTCGTGATCGCCACCGAGTCGGACGGGTCGGTCACCGGCACACCCCGCATGTTCGGAGTCGGCCAGGCCGGAGGGCTGCCGCGGGCGGTGGTGGGGGAGCACGTTTCAGGCAAGGTCATCAGGCCGTTCGGGCCGGTACACGACTTCTCGCTGCTGTCTCCAGACCGGGCCGGCCATGTGCTGGCCCTGTGGGCCACGCGCACCGGAGGCGGGGCGGGACCGGGGGAGCGCGCGGCTGGCGGGCAGCCCCGGATCGTGGACGTCTACGCCTACACCGGCGGCGAGCTGGCCAGCCGGGACCGGGCGACCGTGTCCGGCTCCGGCGACGGTCACCTGGTGACGCGGCAGCCGGGCGCCGACGCGGATCCGGGGCCGCCCTTCGCCTGCGACCTTGGCGGCCTGGCTGGCATGCTGACCGGCATGCTGGCCCTGGAGCAGCCGTGACCGAGCTCAGCGGCACGGGAGCCCCGCAGTCATCCCCGGCGCAGACGTACTACGCCGAGGACCACTGCGCGCTGAACTGGCGGTTCGTGGCGGCGGGCCTGTGCGGGCCGATCGTCGCGGCCGTGGCCTTCGTCGCGGCGATTGCGCTGCACTCCGGGGTGTCCTGGGCGCTGCTGGCCGTGATGCTGCTGGCTCTGGCGCCCTGGTTCCCGTTCGGGCAGGTGCTGCCTTATGCGTGGCCGGTGAGCATGCGGCTGGACTCCAACGGGCTGCGGATCGGCGGCGTGCGCTGGGCTGACCGGCACCCTGGCCGCCGGCGTAAGGCGACGGTGCCGCACCAGTACGGTCAGGTATTCGCCTGCGGCTGGGACGGCGTGCAGCGGCTCGGCGTGACCAGGGACCGCAAGGCGATCAAGGTCATGATCCGGCACGCTGCACACGGGCGGCGGCGGACGCCGCTGGGCAACCTGGCGGTGCCGTTCATGCGCGCCGCGCTGGTCATCGTCGTCGACCAGGATCACTGCGCAGTGCCGAGCATCACGCCGGCCCGGGGCCCGCTGTCGGTGAACTGGTCCAGCCCCGGCTTCCATCAGCCGCTGTGGGTGGTCCCCACCCGCCATCCCGACGAGCTGGAAGCCGCCCTCGCCACCATGCCGCTGCCACCCGGGACGGTCGGCGACCCCTATCCCGGCCTCGAGGGCGGCCCTTCGATCACCGACTGGCTTGCTTCCTGACAGCAGCCAGGCACCGCGACGGCGTCCGTCGGCTTCAGGCCGGGGTGGGTCACGGCTCCCGTTCCAGGATCTCTTGCACCGGAACGTCTCCCGTGGCCTTAGCGGTGATCGGTGGTTTCGGCAGTGAACTGTCGCCGGGTTCGATGACGAACCTGTGCTCGAGCGAATGCCACGTGCCCGTCACGCCCGGATCCGGCGCCGGCTCGGTCGCGGTGTCGTGCTTCAGGTAAGAGCCGACGAGCGCGGCCGTCACGCCGAACTGGGCATCGGTCTCCAGGTTGGCATCGTCGCTGGCGTACACCTGCGAGAACTGGGTCTTGTAGCCCGGCTTGCTGATCAGGAAATGGATGTGCGCGGGGCGCATGTTGTGGCGGCCCTGCGCTCGCAGGAGGTCGCCCACCGGGCCGTTGACCGGGATCGGGTAGCCGGCCGGCCTGACGGTGCGGAAGCTGAACCGCCCGCCGGAGTCGGTGACGAACTTGCCGCGCAGGTTCATATCGGCCTGACGCGGATCCTGGTTCTCGTAGAGACCCTCGCCCGAGGTGTTCCAGACGTCGACCTCGGCGTCCGCGACCGGGCGCCCATCCGGGCCGACCACGGACCCCGTGACGAAGATCGGGTCACCGGGGGTCGGCGAGCGCACGATCGACGCGCCGTTGCGCTCCCGCGGCGAGCCGGCCCGCCAGAACGGTCCCAGCAGGTTCGCCGTCGTCTCGTGCGCCCCGCCCGCACCGTTGTTCTGCAGGCATACCAGCGACGACACGCCAAGCGAGCCCGCGATCAGCACGACCTCGTTGTGCGACTCGCTGGTGAGCTGGCCGAGCCGCGCGACGATCCCGGCAATGTGCTGAAACTCCGCCTCGGTCAGCCGCGTCTCCCGCACGAACGCGTGCAGATGCCGGACGGCCGCGGCCAGCAGTTCCCTCGTGCGAGGGTCCCTCGCGCGTTCCACCTCGGCCAGCACCGCCGCCGTCACGTCGTCAGGGCTCGTAATCACCGCGGCTCCCTGTGCGTTTGCCCGGCCCGGGATCACCGTACCCGGCTGCGCGGCGAAGCACGGCCACGGCATCGGCGGGCGGGTCGTCTGCCGTCCAGGCCACGAACTGATCGGGCCGGACCAGGATCAGGCGCCGGGCCCAGGCCGTCCGCGGTCCGTCAAAGCTGTCGGTGATGACCTGCAGCGGGATCCGCAATTCCCGGGAAGCATCCTGGAACGCGGCGCCGGGTTGCTGGTCTGCGGTGAGCGTGAGCAGGGTGAACCCGGCGGACAGGCGCTCGAAGACGTTGGCTCCCGAGGACAGTTTGATCGGCGGGAGGTGGTGCCCTGCCCGCGCCTCGAAGGTGTGCTCACCGCGGACGCCGCTCACCGCTCCGGCGGCTCCCCATACGATCGGCGAGCCCGCGTAGTGGGGCTCGTAGGACGCAGGGGCCGTCTCCGCCGAGGTCCGGCCGCTCCATGCCAGCTCGAACTCGCCGCGGTCCCGCCGCGGGCTGTAATGCTCGAGGAATGCGCGGTCGTCGGCGATGGCCTCGGTGATCGCTTCACCGGTCTCGGCGAAGACCGGCCGCCGCTCCTCGCCGTAACTGTCGAGCAGGCCCGGCCCGGCCCAGCCGTGCTGTACCGCAGCCAGTTTCCAGCCGAGGTTGACCGCGTCCTCGAGACCGGTGTTCAGGCCGTGCGCTCCGTAGGGCGGATGGCTGTGCGCCGCATCCCCCGCGATGAACACCCGGCCCCGCCGGTAGCGGTCGGCCAGGTTGATGCGCAGGTCCCAGAACCCCACGTGCTGGAACTCGCACGCGACCGCGGACCCGGCCGCCCGCCTGATCAGCCCGGTAAGCGCCCGGACCCCGAAATTGGCCGCCGTCGCGTCGCCCGGGACTGGCGCGTGGAAGAACCAGGTCTCGGCTGCGTCGACCCGGCCGAAGAACCACCAGTAGCCCTTCAGCTCGGGGTGCAGCACCCGGTACGTGGTGCGCAGCGGGAACCGCGACAGGCGTTCGTTGAGCTCGCTGGAGCGGAAGACCGCCAGCACCATGCGCCGGCCGAAGTCTTCGCCGCTGCCGCCGATGCCTGCCTGCTCGCGTACCAGCGAGTGGGCGCCGTCGCATCCAACGAGGTAGTCACCCTCGATCTCGCAGCGGCCCGGGCCCTCGTCCTCGCGCGCGGTAACGAGCACGCCACCGCTGTCCTGGGAGGCGCCCGTCACCGACCAGCCGAAGAGCGCGGTGACAGACCTGAGCCCCTGCAGCCGGCTACGCAGCACGGACTCGGTCAGGTGCTGCGGCAGCCGCTCGTTCCGCTGATAGTAGAAGTCCGCGACCGTCTCCCGGCCGGGCGGGGCGTACCAGTGCTCGCTGGCCAGGCTTTCGTAGGCGGTGATGCCGCCGATCGGGAATCCGCCCGGGAGCAGGCGTGCCGCGCGCAGTTCGCTGACGCAGTCCCAGTAGTAGAAGTGCTCCAGGCTGCGTGCCGTGAGGTTCTGCCCGCGCGGGATCAGCGACGGCGTGAGCTGGCGCTCCACCAGCACGCAGGGTATGTCTGCCTTGCCGAGCGTCACCGCCAGCGCGAGCCCGACCGGGCCGCCGCCCACGATCACGACCGGAGCGGCGATCCGGCGCAGTTCAGTCATGGCCGGGGCTACTCCTGTTCCTCGTCGGCGGCCCGGTCCGGCCAGACGCCGATGTGGTCGGGCTCCTCCTGCAATTCGACCCGCTTGCGCATGGCGAGGCGCCTCGTCATCTCGCGCGGGAGCTGAACGCGGCCGGCCCGGTCCAGCGTCGCATACTCGCGGGCGTGCAGCGTGGTCTCGCCGCGCTCGTCGGTGGCCGCGTGACGTATCGTCTCGCTGCTCGTCTTGCCGTCCCTGATCGCGATCGTCCGGCGAACCTGCGTTGACACGGCCGGGTCGTGGGTGACCACCAGTACCGTGACGCCGAGTTCGGTGTTGGCGGTCTGCAGGGCGGAGAACACGTCCCGGGCGGTCGAGGAGTCCAGCTCGCCGGTGGGCTCGTCGGCCAGCAGCACCTTCGGCTCGTTCGCCAGCGCCGTCGCGATGGCGGCGCGCTGCTGCTCACCGCCGGACATGCGGTCCGGAGTCCGGTCGGCACAGTACGCGATGCCGAGGGCGTCGAGCAGGAGGCCGGCGCGCTGCAGCCGCTTCCGGCGGCCGAGCGAGCTCAGCCGCATCGGGAGCAGCACGTTCTGCCGCGCGGTCATGTACGGCAGCAGGTTCCGTGACGTCTGCTGCCAGATGAAGCCCGCGACGCTCCGCCGGTAGGCCAGCCGCTCTCCGGCGGTCATCGCGCCCAGGTTGTGGCCGGCCACCCACACCTTGCCCGCCGTCGGCGTGTCCAGCCCGGCGAGGATGTTCATCAGCGTGGATTTGCCGCTGCCCGCCGCGCCGATCAGCGCGGTCAGCTCGCCGTCGGCGATCAGCAGATCCACCCCTTGCAGCGCCTGTACCTCGATGCCCTCGCCGTAGTAGATCCGGACGAGCTGGTCGCAGACGATCATCCCGTCCGCGCTGGTCGGAGGTTCGTCCTGCGGGTTGCGTGCGGAAGGCTCGGTCATCTGCCTGGGCTCCTTCAATCAGCGATCCGCAGCGCCCTGGCGCTGCCGCGATGGTAGGTGATCAGGGCCTGAACCGCCAGGACGAGCAGCGCGGCCAGCAGCAGCCCGGCCGCGGAAGTGACCAGCGGGATGACGGCGGGATTCACCGCGACGGCCAGCCCGGTCCCGCTGAACGTCCCAAGGTTCAGCGACGGCCCGACCAGTGGCGCAAGCAGCCAGGCACAGACGACGCCGCCGATGGCGGCGGCAACGATGGGGGGGAGTGCCTCGGCCGCCAGCAGCAGGTTGGCCTGCCAGCGCCGCAGCCCCATCGTCGCCATGCGCGCCAGCGTCATTTCCCGGGTCCGGGCGGTGAGCAGCAGCGACAGCAGCAGGACCAGCACGCCGAATCCGGCCGCGATAGCCGCTCCCTGGGTGAGAGCCGTCTGCGCCGCGTGCAGCCACGGCGACGGGGCCGGGTGGCCGCCGGATACCGACGTGCTGATCATTTCCGGGAACGCCACCATGGCCAGCACCAGCACCAGGGCGAACGACGGCAAGGCGATGCCGGACGGGCTGCGGGTGGCCCGCGCCAGGCCAACGAACGCGACCACCCCGCGGGAGCGGCCCGCGATCCGGGCAAGCTGGCGGGCAAGCGGAGGGTAGCAGCGCAGCACGACGACGGCCACGGGGATCGCGACGAGCACCGGCGCGGCGCTCGGGTACACACCGCTGTTCCCGGAACCCAGGCCCTGGTTCCGGAGCACGACGAGCCCGCCGACGGCCAGGGCGACCAGCCCCGCCTCGATGACGATCCGCCGGGCCGCCGAGTTACGCCGGGCCGCCCGGCGCGCCGCGCCCCCGTCCCGGCCGGACCGACGCGACGCCACGCGCTGCGGGACCACGCTGACACCCACCGGGCCGGCGAGCGTCACGGCGATCGTGACACCAGCAAGCCACCAGGCCACCGCGTCGCCGTCGCGGGGGGTCAGGCCGATCGCGAGTGCCGCGCCCGCTGCCCCTGCTGCAGCCGCGATGACCAGGCTGGCGCGCAGCGCCACCCAGGCAAGCTGATACAGCGCCGCACCCCGGGCGCGCATGAGCGTGAACTCCGCGGCGCGGCGCTGAACCACCAGTTGCGCTCCGAGCAGCACCACCACCGCGCCCATGACGGCCAGGCTGACATAGAGCAGCTGGAGCACGGGGGCGACGGCGCTTTCCCCGGCGATGAACGGCGACAGGATCGAGGGGATGCTGGAGGTGATCGTCGCCGTGACCGGCTCGCCCCGCACTCCGGCCCCGGAGGAGACCAGACTCTGCAGGCCCGCCTCCAGCCGGCCTGCCTGGCCGACGGTGAGCCGGCCGGGCGCGACCGGATACCACCAGGTCGCTCCCATAACCGGATCGAGCGTGGGCTGGACCACCGGAAGCGCTCTGGCGCCGATGAAGAGCGCTCCGGTCCAGTACGCCGGCTGGGATGACGCGGCAGGCGTCAGCTGGGGCCTGGCTGCCGTGGCGTCGGCGGTCCAGAAGACCGAAGCCGGGAGCGCCGGCTGGATGATCCCGGTCACCACCATCTGCACCGGCCCCGCGTGCAGAGGAGTGCCGACGCGCAGGCCGAACCTGGCAGCCGTGCTGGCGGTCACCGCGGCCTGTACCACCCCGGTAGCCGAGCCGCCGGCCTGGGTTGGCAGATGTCCGGCCACGACACGGCTGTAGCGGGCGAGCGCCGTGCGGTAGACCATCTCGAACCGCGGCGGCGCGTATCCGGCGGCCCGGGCCGCCCCGGCGAACTGTATTTCGGTGCTGGTCAGGCCCGACCAGGCGGGCGGGCCGCTGGCCATCGGCACCCCGGCCGCGGATAGCTGCGACCGGAAGGAGGCGTTGGCCCCGGCCAGGTCGGGTGCCGTAACCTCGAGGGGCTCGTTGCTTATCGGGTCTATGAAGACTGCCGTCGCGGTGACGGTCCAGTCGCTGCGGTGCGAAGCCGTGATCACGCGCTGCAGCGCCCCGTCGCGCAGCCCCACGCTCTCCCGCGGGATCGCCACGCTGGCCAGCACCGAGGCGAACACGAGCAAGGCGAAGGCGACGCTGGCGGCGGCCCCGGTACCGGTCAGCGTCACCCAGGCCGCGCGCAGCCGCGACAGCGTTCTCATCTCGCCTCCGCGCGCAACTGCGCCGCTGGGTCGGGTCTGCGCAGGATCGACAGGGCCGCGGCGCCGGCCGGCACGGCCGCGGTGACCAGGGCCAGGGCGATGGCCGGGCCGAGCGGGACGATCGCCAGGGCCGACGGCACGGGCTCCGCGGCGTCCGAGGTCAGGGTGATCGCGGGCACCAGCAACTGGGCCAGGCCGATCCCGGCCAGCAGGCCCGCGGCAGCGGCCGGGACGCTGAGCGCGCACTGCTCCAGGCACAGCTGGCGTGCTTGGGCATTCTTGCCCACGCCGAGCGCGGCGAACACCGCGCTCTGCGTCCGCCGCGAGCGGAGGCTGGCCGCGACGCTGACCGAGAACCCGCCCGCGCCGAGCAGCACCGCCGCCACCCCGATGGCCAGCATGGCTTGCCGGGGGGCCTTCAGCAGCGGGTTGTTCAGCAGGGCCGCCTGCTGGCCGGCGCGGTCGGCGACGGTCAGGCCGAGCCCGGCCGGCATGCGCGGCGGGAGCCCGTCAGCGGTGCGCAGCCACCAGCGGGTCACCGGCAAGGGCGGCACCTGGTTGGCGGCGAGCAGGTCGTTGAGGTCCGCGAGATCCGCGACCAGCGCCCGGCTGCGCCCGAAGACGGTCGGGAACCTGGCCACGGCCGCCACGATCTGGACCGGGACCGGGAAACCGTTGACCGGAACCGTGGTGGACGAGCCGACGGCGAGCCGGCTGGCCGCCAGGTAACCGGTGGTCGCGATGGCCGGGACGACACGCGGCGCTGGCGCCGTGATCGCGACCTCCGCGCCGGTCTCGGGACCGAGGCGGGCGTTGAGCATGACCTGCAACGACGGATCGTGTCCGGTACTGAACGCCAGGACCTGTGACCCACCGGTGGCGCTGTTCCAGCCCGAGATCGCTGGCGGCGTACCGTCCGATGGCGGAATCGCCGCGAACGGGCTCTGTGGCCCCGTCGGCACGAACGGCGAGAATCCCGCGTAGTCCCACGCCGTCAGGTCGTCACCGTGGCTGAATGGCCTGCCGAACGGGCCGCTGGCCGTCTTGGCCACCGCGACGGACCCGATGCTGAGGTATGCACTGGGCGCCGACGTCGGGCTCGCCGGGTCGTATGGCGGCAGGGTATAGGTCAGCGTGAGCCCGATCAGCCGCAGCGGGTAACTGGCCTGCCGCGGGCCTGGCAGCGTGAAGACGAGGGCGTGCGGCCGCCCGTCGGCGGGCAGGCGCTCGGCGGATATCTGGTAGTTGGCGCCGGCGGCATCCTGGAACGTGGCCATGACCGTGGCCGAGCCAAGATCCTTTGCTATCTCGGCCGCGTCTCGAGTCGAACTCGCCCCGAGGGTCGCGACGATCTCCAGCCGGTCCGGCTGGGCGGGCACCGCCAGCCCGGGCAGCGGCCGCGGGATGATGAGACGCCACAGCTCACTCAGCGGAAGCGGCGACAGGTCGGGGCGGAGCAGGATCGTCTTGCCCGCCGTGTTCGCGTTCAGCGCGATCAGCTGGCTCCCGTTGCCGATGTCGGCGACGCTGGCCTGGGTCGCGGCGGTGACACCCGGTGCGCCGGTGATGGCCTCGGCTGCGGCCGGCGGCACCCCGCCCATCGAGTCGACTCGCACATCCGAGCCGACCGCGAAGGCTGCCTGGTCCGCGGCCGACTGCCGCCAGCTCGCGTACCCGGCCAGCGCCAGCGTGGTGGTCGCCGTCGCGAGGACGACGAGCAGCACCGGGCCCGCCTGGCGGATCGGCCGTCTGGCGATCTGCCAGCTCACCATCGCGGCGGCGAGCCACCGTTCGCGGTCGGTCACCCTGTCGGCAAGCCTGGCCAGCAGCGGCAGGCCGCGCAGCGGGATGAGTGCCAGCCCGGCAAGCGCGAGCGCGGGGGCGACGGCGACGACGGGATCGATCTCGAGTGATCCCGGCGCCAGGTGCGCGACCGCCGAATAGCCGCGCAGTTGCCACACCGCGACCGCGGCAAGCGCCAGCACGGCCAGGTCGCCGCCCGCCAGGGCGATGCCCGCGAGCCGGGCCTGCCGGGCCCGGCGGAGCCTGGCCGCACCCGGATCCAGGGTGTGCAGCGCCGGCCAGGCCATCACGAACGCGCACAGCACGAGCATGACGATGGCGGACAGCCAGGCCAGCGGGGTGATGCGGCCGCCGGGGTCGCCGGCCAGGCGCACGCCGCCAAGGTCGGCCAGCACGCCAGTCAGGCGAGTGCCAGCCAGCACGCCCACCAGGCTGGCCGCGGCGGCGACCACCACCGCCTCGGCCAGCACGGGCCGCCCCAGCTGCCACCGGGTGGCGCCACGCGCCTGCAGCAGCGCGGACTCCTCCTCGCGCAGACTGGCCAGCAGCCGCGCGGCTAGCACCAGTCCCGCGCCGGCCACCAGCAGCAACTCCAGTGCGGCGATCGTGAACAGCGACCGCGACAGCACGCTCGTGCTGGCTATGCCGTCCAGGATCTGCGGCAGGTTCGAGGTCACCTGCAGCCCCTCGGGGGTGGCGAGGCCGAGCTGCGAAAGCGCCGCGCTGGTGTTCACGGCGAGCGCGCCGAGGTTCCCGCGGGCCATCGCCGGCGCCTGCGGCAGCACCGTCCACGAGCCCTGGCTCACGGCGAGCGCCCCGCCGAACGCGGCCGGGTTCACCACCGCGGGCCCGTAGCTGACGGTGGTCGCCGGCTCGCTCTGCCCTGCGGTGCTGATGGAGTAGTTCTGGTGGCTGACGCCCGAGCTGGGCAGCAGGTCCACCATCCAGTACGGCGACACCGGGTTCTTGGGCCGGAACACGCCAGTGACCTGCAGTGACGTCAGCGCACCCCCGGATGCGGGGGCGCCGGTGAGCACCGAGCCCACGGTCACGTGCAGCCGGCTGGCCGCGGCGGCCGGCAGCGCCACCGGCACCGGACCGCCGCGGCGCGGCGGGCCCGGCCACTTCCCGGCGGTCAGCGTCACCTGCGCGCTGATCCCTTCCAGCCACGCTGGCTGGATCTGCGTGCTGAACGTGCCGCTGGCCGACGACGAGAGCTGGATCGGTTCCGCCCACAGCGCGCTCTGCATCTGGAAGCCGACCCCCGGCCAGGCCTTGCGCAGCGTGGCGCGGATCAGCCGCGTGTCCGCGGCCGCTTCCCCGGTGTTGACCACGCCGCTGAACCTGATCACGTGGTTCTGCGGTGCGGCGAGGAAGCTCTGCGCTCCGGGCTGGATCGCCTCGGCCGCGAACGTCCATTCCGCGGCCGCGAGCCCGGTGGAGACCAGGACCGTGACCGCGACGCAGGCCAGGAGCAGCCACGAGGACCTGGCCCGGCGGACGAGGAAGGACACTCCCAGGCCACGCATTAGGCCGCTCCTATCCGGCCCCGGCGCCCACGACGGCCCCGTCTTCCAGCGCAATGACCTTGTCGGCCAGGTCGATCAGCACCTCGTCGTGGGTGGCGACGAGCGCGGTGATCCCCTCCGAGCGCACGACGCTGAGCAGCAGCTCCATGATCTGCCAGCCGGTCTCCAGGTCGAGCTGGCTGGTCGGCTCGTCGGCGATCAGCAGGCCCGGCCGGCCGGCCAGGGCGCGGGCGATGGCCACCCGCTGCTGCTGGCCGCCGGAAAGCTCATCCGGGCGGTGCGCGGCGTGGCTGGCCACTCCGGTCAGCGCCAGCATGGCTGCGACTCGCTCCCGGCGCTCGGCGGGCCGCACGCCGGCGATGCGCAGCGGAATCCCGACGTTCTCCGCCGCGGACAGCATCGGCACGAGCCCGAAGGACTGGAAGATGAACGCGACCCGGTCCCGCCGCAGCGCCAGCCGTTCCCGCTCGTTCATCCGGTTGACCTCGCGGCCGTCGACCCACACCCGGCCCGCTGTCGGGTCATCCAGGCCGCCGATGATGTTCAGCAGCGTGGTCTTGCCGGAGCCGGATCGTCCGCGCAGGGCAACGAGCTGACCGCGATCCACCGTGAACGAGACCCCGCGCACGGCAGGAACGGCCGTATGCCCGCTGCCGAAGGTCCGGCAGATGCCGTCCGCCGCGACCATGGCCTGTGGCGGCGCGTCGGGCATGGGCCTATCCTCACGCCTTACATAGTGACAATGCAAGGACGAACATCGGATCGTTACCGGAGCATCGCGGCAAGCCCGGAAAACCAGTGGGGGGCGGCGCGCGGCCGTCCCCCACCAACCCCGGCTGGCCGGTCGGCCGCCGGGACCGCGTTCCGTCTATCTTGCGAATCTGGCCAGGGCCGGAACGAACGAGGCAGCGTTGACGGTGCCCCACCCGGTCGCGTCGTTGTAGAAACCGTTGGCGTTGAAGCCGGGGACGGTCACGAGGTCGGCGCTCGAGGCGCAGGAGTCGTTGCTCTCGGTGTCGGCGGGCAGGCAGTACGTGAAGGTGTTGCTGCCCTGGGAGATCGGCACGATGCCGTCGGGCACCCTGCTCTGGGCCATGGCGTACAGGGCCGGGTTCAGGTAGCCGAGGCTGTGCCCTGCCACCTGGTCGGCGAGAGCCACGATCCCGGAGAAGAGCGGGGAGGCTTCGCTGGTCCCGCCCACGATGCCCCAGCCGGCTACCGACGGGTCGGTGGTGTCGTAGAAGTCGACCGCGCCGTTGACGGCGGCGCTCATCGCGATGTCCGGCGTGCCCCGGCTGTCGCCGACGACGCCCGCCACCCCGTTCTGGAAGAACGGGCGCGGGAAGACCGTGGAGCGGCCCCCGCCGCTAGCTCCCCAGGTGTAGACAGGGCCGGTCACGCCGACCGTGGAACTAAGGTCATCCCAGACGCTGTCGGGGGCGGTCCGCTTGCCCTTGGCGTTGAGGTGCAGCTGGGTGCCGCCGACTGCCGTGACCAGCGGGTCTGACGAGGGCCAGTCGATCGCCTGGTGCGCGGTGCAGCAGATCGCGTTGTCCGGGTTCGCGCATCCCGAGGCCGGATCGCAGTCCTCGTCGGTCGAGCCGTTGTCACCGCTGCCCGCCAGGACGGTCACCCCGTGCCGCGCAGCGTTGACGTACGCGGAACGCAGCTTGTAGATCTGCCTCGGGCTGGTGAAGGTCTGCTCGTTGGCGCCGAAGCTCTGAGTGATCACGTCACCGAGATGGTGATCGACGACGTAGTTCTCGGCGGCCACGATCTGCGGGAACCCGTAGATTCCCTCGGTCTCTGTCATCGGGGTCTCGACCAGCAGGATGTTGGCCTTCGGGGCCATCACGTGCGACCACTCGACGTCCAGGCTCGTCTCGTCGGTCCACCCGTAGTAGTCGGAGCACAGATCGGGGCCGGTCGGGCTGTACGTGGACGTGCAGTTCGCGGGGGTCGTGGTGACCGGGCCCTCGGGAGTGATCACCCGGAACGAGGGCGGGTTGGGCAGGCCCGTCTGCGAGTCGAAGGTCTGCAGGTCGGAGGCGATGGACGGGGAGCCGAACGCGTCGACGATGACGATCGTCTCGCCCTGGCCCTCGATCCCCCTGGAGAACAGCGGGGACAGGTTGTAGGCCTTCTGGAGCTGGAAGGGCTGGTAGCAGGCGATGCCGAAGTCCGCTTCACATTCCGCCGTGGTCGGCGCCTGCTTCATGTGGCCCGCGGCCAGGATGTGCCCGGCCGCAAACGGGACCACCTGGACCGCTGCTGCCGCGCCGGACGCCCCAACGGCCGCGACCGGGGCCAGGGCAGCGCTGCCCGCTCCCAGTGCCGCGATCGCCGCTATCGCCGCGCCGCGAATCAGTACCAGACCGCGAGAACCTCTCATCCCAAGCCCTCCACTTCAGCGCCGTTGCCACCAAGGGCGGCCGGAGCCTATCGGAATATGTGGTACGTACCAATGAAAATGGAGAGAGCTTGGCTTTAATTTGGCAAACCGGGCCAGTAAGCCCGGGCGTCAGCTCCGGGCCGGTACGGACCGCAAGCTGTCCAGGGCTTCGGCGATCTCCGCGCGGACCGGGGCTCCGGATATCACCACGTCGACCATGGTCAGCGACGTGTGGGTGTGACCGCGGGCCCGGATGTGCCGCACCGGGACACCGGCGGCGGCGAGGGCCTCGGCGTAGGCGTCGCCCTCGTCGCGGAGAGGGTCGAACTCGGCCGTCACCACCACGGCCGGCGGGAGGCCTGCGAGCGTGCCCCGCAGCGGGGAGGCCTTCGGGTTCGCCCGGTCGGCCGCGTCCGCGTAGTGGTCCCAGAACCACCGCATGAGACCGGCGGTCAGAATGAAGCCTTCGCCGTTGCTGGCATAGGAGGGCCTGGCGAGGTCGCAGTCGGTGACCGGGGCGAGCAGCAGCTGGCTGGCGATGTCCGGGCCACCGGCGTCGCGTGCGAGCTGGCAGGCAATCGCCGCCACATTGCCGCCGGCGCTCCAGCCAGCGACGGTGAGCTGCCCGGGGATGCCGCCGAGCGTGGCCGCGTTGGCCGCTATCCAGCTCGCCGCGGCGAACGCGTCGTCGGCCGCCGCGGGAAAGCGGTCTTCCGGGGCGTGCCGGTAGTTCACCGACACCACCACCGACCCGGTGCGCACGCAGAGGTCCCGGCAGAGCGGGTCGTCCGAGTCCTGGCTGCCCAGGACCCAGCCGCCGCCGTGGAAGTAGGCGATCAGCGGGTGCGGGCCTTCCGTTGGCGGGCGGTAGAGCCGGTACGCCAGGTCGCCTGCCGGGCCCGGCAGCACCCCGTCGGCGATCTCGCCGACCTCCGGGCCCGGGGGCCGGCTGGCGGAGGTGGCCTCCGAGAAGGCCCGGGCATCGGCGGCGCTCATGGTCTCTATCGGGGGCAGCCCCAGCGAAGCCGCGAGATCCAGCACCATCGCCATGTCCGGCTGGAGCCGCCGGATCACTCCGTCGTTGCACCGTGACCCGGCCGGCCCGTCGAGCCTGAACCCCACAAAGCCCTTCTCGGCCACCTCGTCGCAGGCCCGGCGGTAGGCGTCCACGCCGCCGACGTACGGCAGGAAGACCCTCGGCTTCCCCGGCACGTTGGCCCCCATGTACCAGGAGTTCGCCCGCGGGTACAGCGTGATGTCGGCGCAGTCCTGGTTGTGCTGCACCCAGCCCGCCTCGGCCAGCGGAGTCGGCTCGATCCGGTCCAGATTCTCCGCCCGCAGGCGCTGCAGGCAACCGGCGATCCAGTCGACGTGCTGCTCGATCGAGACCACCATGTTCGACAGCACCGACGGGCTCTGCGGGCCGGTGATCGTGAAGAAGTTGGGGAACCCGGTCGTCATCAGGCCGAGGTAGGTGACCGGCCCGTGTTGCCATTTGTCCTCGAGAGTCACACCGTCGGTCCCGGTGACGGCCACCGACACGAGCGGGCCGGTCATCGCGTCAAAACCGGTGGCAAAGACGATCGCGTCGAACTCGAACGACTCCCCGGCCGTGTCGATACCAGCCTCGGTGACCGCCGCAATCGGGGTCCTGCGCAGGTCGACCAGCCGGACGTGGGGCAGGTTGAAGGTCTCGAAGTAGCTGCTGTCCAGGCACGGACGCTTGGTACCGAACGGATAGTCCTTCGGGCAGAGCGCGTCGGCGACGTCCGCGTCGCTGACAACGGCGCGTATCTTCTCCCGGATCATCTCGGCGACATGGTCATTGGAGACCGCGTTGACGCCCTGGTCGCTGAACACCCCGAGGATCGCGAACAGCTCGCCGGCTTGCCACGCGGCCTCGAAGCGCTCCCGGCGGACCTGTTCCGGCGCGGTCACGCCGCTGACATCGGTGAGCTCGCGCGGTACGCCGCCCCGGGACCAGCGGGCGGCCTCGCGGTAGCCGTCGCGATCCGTGGCGAGCTGGGTCACGCGGTCCGCTGGCGGAGGGCCGTTGCGCGCGGGAACGGAGAAGTTCGGCGTCCGCTGGAACACGGTCAGCCGGGTGGCCTCGCGGGCGATCAGCGGGATGCACTGGATTCCGGAGGAGCCGGTCCCCACGACCGCCACCCTTTTCCCGCTGAAGTCCACCCGGTCATGGGGCCACCTGCCGGTCAGGTAGACCTCGCCTCGGTAGCGGTCGACGCCGTCGATGTCGGGCGCCTTCGGCAGGGACAGGCAGCCGCTCGCCATGATGTAGTAGCGGCAGCTCACCTCGTTGCCGTCGCCGGTGCGCAGCCGCCAGCGCCGGGCGGCCTCGTCCCAGGCGGCAGCGGTGATCCGGGTGCCGAACCGGATATCCCGCCGCAGGTCGTAGCGGTCGGCGACGTGCCGGAGGTAGGCGAGGATCTCCGGCTGCGTGGCGTACTTCTCCGACCAGACCCAGTCCTCCTCGAGGCGGGCGTCGAAGCTGTAGGCGTAGTCGGTCGTGGGAACGTCGCAACGGGCACCGGGATAGCGGTTCCAGTACCAGGTCCCGCCGACGTCGCCCGCGTCGTCGAACACCACGGTGCGCAGGCCGAGCCCGCGCAGCCGGTAGAGCATGTACAGCCCGGAGAACCCGGCACCGACTACGGCGACGTCAACCTCGGCGGGCAAGACCCCGCTACCTGCTATTGCCATCCAAGGGTCCTTCCGCCGCACGTCAGCAAGCCGCCGGACGTTACCTCGCCTTCACTATTGACCGCTTGGCGTGAGTCGTCTAGATCTGCAGCAGCCAGCGTGCCGCGAGATCCAGGACGTCGGCGTGGCTGCGGGCGCCATGATCGGCGGCCATGAAGTGGTGGCCGATGACGAGCGAGAACGCCAGCATGCTGCGGGCTTCGGTCTCGTCCTCGCTGGCGGAGATCGCGCCGAACAGCAGGCGCAGGTAGTCCATGCGGCGGTTGTCAACACGGCGGAGGCGCTCGGCGACCGCCCGGTCACGCCGGGCCCAGTCACGGACGGCCAGGTCGATCGGCAGGAGATCCGGGGAGAACGTGAGCGCGCCCGCCAGCCGTATCTTCGCCCTGGCGTCGCCGCCCTGGCGTTCGACGCGGTCGAGCACCTCATCGGTGCTCATCCGCTCCCAGGAGTCGAGCATCTCCTCGAGCAGCGCCCCCCGGTCGGCGAAGTGCCCATAGAACCCGCCCTTGGTCACGCCGAGCGCCTGCGCCAGAAGCTCGACCCGGACGGCGTCCGGGCCGCCGGCCGCAAGAGCCCGCAAGCCCTCCTCGACCCACCGGTGGCGCGGCGTCCGGGTAATCGCGACCATGGTCATATACGGTAGCGTATAGATGGCATCCTTGGGGCTATGGATAACGTGCTGGCCCCCGTTCGCGACCTCACGGACTCGGATCAGAATCAGGCGGTGCTCGACGTGGCCTCCGTCCTGATCGAGGGCGGCTTGGCGGCGGAACGGGTCGCCGACGGCTATGGCCCGGCAGTGATGGCCGAAGCCGCTGCCGTGGCTCGCTCGCGGCTGAGGCTGGCCGACCTCGCCGGGCCGATCCACCTGACCGTGGTGTGGGCCATGTACGGCGAGACCGGGCGCATGGTCCCCCGTGCGGAACACCCGCACGGCGAGGACTTCGTGCGGGCCAAGGTCCGCCAGCTCGACTGGCTGACCGGCGGGCTGCCCGGCGTCACCTGGAGCATCATCGCCTGCGATGACGGATGCTCCGACCAGCCCTCGAGCGCCGACCTCATGACGGAGATCGCTGCGACCGAGGGTTACCCGAAGGAAGGTAACCGCAGCGTCACGGTCCTCAGGCTGGCCGAGGTGATCGCGAACGGCCCCTCGATCAGCCCCGCGTTCGACCGGCTGACCTCGACCGACCAGTCCCGGAAGGGCGGATCGATCCTGGCCGGGCTGGCCGCCGCGGTCGGCAGCGGTCCGCCGCAGGCAACCGGCGCCGGCCGGCACGTGGTCAGCTACACCGACGCGGACCTGTCGGCGAACCTGGCTCAGCTCGGCTCGCTGGCGGCGCCGATCGTGGGCGGCGACAAGGTGGTCGCCGCGCTCGGCCAGCGTTACGGGATCGACGGGGCGGTGCTGATCCGCGCCGACGGGCCGTCCACCGAGCCGCACAGCACCGGCGACAAGCCGGACAAGATCATCATCCTGTTCCGCCATTTCGTCCGGGCCCTGCTCATCCCGTCCCTGGCCCACGTGCTCGACACCCAGGCCGGCTTCAAGTCCTTCGACGGGCCCGCGCTCCGCCCGGTCATCGGCGAGATGACGTCTTTCAACGAGACCTTCGACGTCGAGTTGCTCATCCACCTCGCCCAGCGCTACGGGCCGCAAGCGCTGGCGGTCGAGCCGATCGTCTTCACCGAGGACTTCGCCGCGACCAACTTCCCCTCCGTCGACCCCGGGCAGCGCCACCTGGCCATGGTTCAGCAGGTCGTGGCGCTCTACGACCGGCTCGTCGCACCGGTCGACCCCGTCACGGGCGAGGCGGCCGACCTGCTGGCCCTGCTCAGGACGCTGGACGTCGGCGACTACGTGACGTTGATCGAGCACCTTCGCGCCGAGGATGCCGGCGACGCGACGCTGTTCGACCGCCGGTGGACGGTGCGGCACCTTCGCGACGTCCTTGGCCGCTTACAATCCCTCGCCTCGTTAAGCCCTCAGCCGACGACCCCTCGTTCTTGATGGTCAAGATATTTGACTACATGTGAGTGGGCAGGATGACGTACAGCGGGCGGATGTCGAGAACTTCCGCGCGGCTCCGACTACCAGTTGAAACCGCCCAGCCGGGCGGTCGGCGGGCCGCTCTGGATGGTCCGGAGCGCGCCGCCTGGCAACACGCGGCTAGGAGGAGAGATGAAGTACATCGCGATCATCTACGGGAACAAGGAGATGTGGGAGTCGTTCCCGCCTGACGTCATAGCCAAGGCGATCGGCGAGGTGGACGCGTTCAACCGTCGCCATTCGGAGTCGGGGGAACTGCTCGGCGCCTACGGTCTGGGCGACGAGCTGACGGCCCGGACCGTCCGGGTCCGTGGCGGGGTACCGGCCGTGACCGACGGCCCGTACATCGAGGCCAAGGAGTTCGTGTCCAGCTTCTTCCTCCTCGACGTCGACAGCGAGCAGCGGGCGCTCGACATCGCGGCCGAGTACCCGTTCGCCGCGCACAACGCGGTGGAGGTCTGGCCGATCCTGCACGAGTCCGGCGAGACCATTTGAAACCGGTCGGCAGCGACGTCGAGGACCTGCTGCGCTCACTGGCGCCGCAGGTCCTCGGCGTGCTCTTGCGCCGGCACCAGGCTTTCGACCTATGCGAGGACGCCGTGCAGGAGGCGCTGCTGTCCGCCGCGATGGACTGGCCGGCCAAGGGGATACCGGAGAACCCCCGGGCCTGGCTGATCACCGTCGCCACGCGGCGGCTGATCGACGAGGTCCGCAGCGAGCGTTCCCGGCGCGAGCGAGAGGACCGCCTGGCCTTCGGCGCGCCCCCTGCCGAGCTGAGCCGGTATCCCGGGGATGGGCGGAAGCCGGACCGGGATGACACGCTCGCGCTGCTGCTGCTGTGCTGCCATCCGTCGCTCACACCGCCCTCGCAGATCGCGCTGACGCTGCGGGCGGTCGGGGGCCTGACCACGGCCGAGATCGCCAGCGCCTTCTTCGTGCCGGAAGCGACCATGGCGCAGCGGGTCAGCCGGGCCAAGCAGCGTATCCGGGAGGCCGGCGCGACGTTCTCGATGCCACCCGCCGAGGAGGTTGATGAGCGGATCGAGGCCGTCTGCCACGTGCTGTACCTGATCTTCAACGAGGGCTACACCGCGACGGCCGGCGAGCAGGTGAACCGCGTCGACCTGACCGTTGAAGCGCTGCGGCTGACCCGCGGGCTGCACCGGCTCCGGCCCGGCGACGGCGAGATTTCCGGGCTCCTCGCGCTGATGCTGCTCACCGAGGCCCGCCGCGCCGCCCGGGTCGACGACGCCGGGGAGCTGGTGTCTCTTGCCGACCAGGATCGCGGCCGCTGGGACCAGGCCGCGATCGCCGAGGGCGTTGCCCTGGTCACCGGCGCGCTGGCCAAGGGCCCAGTGGGCGCTTACCAGATCCAGGCGGCCATCGCCGCGGTCCACGACGAAGCGGCCACCACGGACGAGACCGACTGGCCGCAGATCCTCGCCCTGTACGAGCTGCTGGACCGCATCGCCCCCAACCCGATGGCCACCTTGAACCGCGCCCTCGCCGTGGCGATGGTTCGGGGACCGGACGCAGGCCTGCAGCTGCTGGACACCCTGGCCGGCGACGAGCGGGTGGCCCGGCATCACCGGCTGTACGCGATGCGCGGCCACCTCCTCGAACTGGCCGGGTCGCCCGGCGCGGCACGCGACGCCTTCGACGAAGCGGCACGCAGAACCGCAAGCATCCCGGAAAAGCGCTATCTCCGGGCCCGGGCAGAGCGTCGCGCCGCAATCGTGCCCGTCGATGGCGGGCAGTCCGGCTTCGGCCTGGACCCCGAGCAAGCCTGACCGCGGAATCCTCGGTTCGCCGCGGGCGCACCTCGTCAGACGAACTGCTCGCCCCCGTCGACGTCGTATGTCGCGCCGGTCAGCGCGGTGTTGGTCATGATGTGGACGGCGAGGGCGGCGACGTCGGCGGGCCCGACGACGCGGCCGATCGGGAGCGTCGCCCGCAGTTCATTGCGGCGTTCCTCGAGCTGGTCCCCAAGCAGCGATGCCGACAGCGGGGTGTCGACGAAGCCGGCCGCGATGAGGTTCACGCGGACCGGAGCGAGCTCGAGCGCGAGGGACGCCACGAACGGGGGCAGCGCGGCGAAGGCGGCGGGGGCGATCCCGAGGCCATGCCCGACGCGCCGGGCGCCGGTGCTGCCCATGAGCAGCAGCGTGCCCCCCGGCCTCATCTTGCCCGCGGCGTTGCGCGCGACCCCGAGTCCCAGCACTATGTGGTCGCCCAGCGCCTCGCGCACCTGGGCTGCGTCCATCTCGAGCAGGGACCCGTAGGTCGGGCCGCCGGCCGTGACCATCACGTGGTCGATCGGTGCCGGCAGACCCTGGAAGAACCGCTGCAGCGCTGCCGCGTCGGTGGCGTCGAAGGCCGCCACGCGCTGTGCGCCGACCTCCGGTGCTGCCTGCCTGAGCCGGTCGGGATTGCGGCCGGTGATGATCACCTCGGCACCCTCGGTCCGGGCTCGCCGGGCCGTCTCCAGCCCGATGCCGGAGCTTCCGCCGATCACGACCACGGTCTGTCCGGCCAGTTCCGGTTCCCGCTGAACGGCGCCGGGAGTGGCTGGGCTGGTCATGATCCGCCTCCGTGGGCACGGTTCGCCATCCGTGCGTCCATTGGCCCGGCCGGCATCGGCATGTCCGCGATCTTCATGCGCAGCGTCATGACCGCCGCGTTGTAGATGCTGGAAAAGCTCGGGAAGGGCTGGATCGTGTCGCCCACCACTTCGAGCGGGACGTGTGCGCGGATAGCCAGCGTCGCCTGCTGCGTCCACTCGCCGGCTTCGGGCCCGAGGGCGTAGGCACCGGTCAGTCGCTTGCCGTCGCTGAGCAGCGTGAGGAACCCGTTGGACTTGGCGTAGGCGTGTGTGTAGGTGGCCATCTTTGGCACCTCTGACAGGGGGGCTGTGGCGCTGTATTCCGCTTCGGTCGCGCCCACCGCCGCGGCCTGAGGATCTGTGTAGGTGACCCGGGGAACGGCTTCGTAGTTCGCCGGGTACGGGTCGCCGGCAATATTCGCCGCGACTACATCGCCCTCGTACTCGCCGACATGCGTCAGCGGCCAGATGCCGTTGACGTCACCGATCGCCCACAGTCGTTCGCCCGCGCGCAGGTGCTCGTCGACCTTGATGCCGTGCGGGTTGGCCTCGACGCCGACCGTCTCCAGGCCGATCCCCTCGACGCGCGGGCGCCGGCCGGTCGCCACGAGCAGCCGGTCGCCACGCACTTCCTTGCCGCCGTCGAGCTGCAGGACGTATTCGTCACCGTCCCGCCGCGCGGCGGTGGCGTGCACCCCGAGCATCAGGTCGATCCCGTCCTGGCGCAGGGCTTCGCTGAGGGCCTCGCCCAGTGGCGCCGCCTCGCGGGGAATCACCCGGTCGGCACCCTCGACGATGACCGCCTCGCCCCCGAGACGCCGCACGATCTGCGCAATCTCGACGCCAGCGGCCCCTCCGCCCAGCACGAGAAGGCGGCGCGGGACGGCCTTCATGCTCGTCGCCTCCCGGGTTCCCCAGACGCCGTCGAGCTCGCGCAGTCCCGGTACCGGAGGCACGAACGGCGCCGCGCCAGTCGCCACGACAACGTGCTCCGCGGTGTGGCGGGCGCCGTCGACTTCGACCACGCCGGTGCCGGCGAGCTTGCCGGTACCGCGCAGCAGCGCGATGCCCCGGCCCGCCAGCCAGCGCTCCTGGCCGGCGTCGGACCAATCCGACACCATGAAGTCGCGCCAGGCCAGCGCGGCCTGGACGTCGACCTGCGCGGTCGCGCCCACGTCACGCGCGCCCTGCACGGCTTCGCCGGGCCGCAGCAGCGACTTCGACGGGATACACGCCCAGTAGGAGCATTCACCGCCGACTAGTTCTCGCTCAACGACGGCGACATGCAGCCCGCGCGCAGCCAGGGCCGCGGCGCAGTGCTCACCCGGCGCCCCGCCGCCGAAGACGATCACGTCATAGTCGCTCATTGGGGCAGCTCCGTCCCGGCCTGCTCGGCCACCATGTACGCGGCGTACCAATCCGGCCAGTCCGGGTCGGCCGCGCCGATGCGCTTCTCGTGCTCGCCATGTGCTGCCGACGCGCGCCGCATCGCGTTCGCCAGGTCTGCGGTAGAGGCGAATGCGGTCTCGGCGGCCCCGATCCGGCCGGGGAACCGCGTCGTGACCTCCTGGAACACCCAGCTGTTCCCGTCCGGGTCGCTGAACGTGGCGAATGAGCCGTAGCTCTTGTGATCGGGCGCGGGCCCGCCAACCCGTTCCCACACCCCGTCGCCGTCGCGGACCCGGCATACGCTGCCCATCGCGCAGTGGAACACCGGGCTGACCTCGACGCCGCGGCCGGCCAGGTCGTCGTGCGCGGCCTGGATGTCGGAGACGGCCATGAGCGTGCCCTGAAAAGAGCCCGGCGGGGCCGACGTGAGGTTCGTGCCGAACTGGATCGAGCACCCCGAGCCCGCCGGCGTGAACTGGATCAGGCGGAATTCGTCGCCGGCGACATCGGCGTCCAGCCGCCACCCGAGTCTGGCGTAGAACTCCTTCGCGCGGTCGGCGTCGGACACGGGAATGATGAGCACCTCGAGCTTCATGTCGACGCTCCCGGTGCCTTGCATCCCACTCGTGCTGGCGCTGCGGTCCTCGGTCGTGCTCATCGCGTGCTCCCTGGGGTGAGACGGGGACGACGTCAAGCGTTTCACGACGGGTCATACCCCGCAGAAGATCCTCTGCCAATCCTGCTTGACAGCGCACGCGGCCGTTCCCGCTGTTACCTGGGCACACTTGGATTTATACGGATATACAGAAATGCATCCTCGGATCAACCCGCGGCGGCACGAGCGAAGTGCCGTTTCAGGAGCTCATAGAACTCGTTGGCCGGCAGCGGATGCGAGAAGAAGTAACCCTGCGCGACCCGGCAGCCGAGCATCCGCAAGCCCGTCACCTGGTCCGGGGTTTCGACGCCTTCGGCCACCGCGCCTATGCCGATGGCGTTGGCGAGCTCGATGACGGCCCGGACGATCGCCGAGTCGACCCGGCTCTCCGCGACGCCCTTGACGAAGGCGCGGTCGACCTTCACCTCGTGCACCGGGAACTGCTTGAGGTAGGCGAGCGAGGAGTGGCCGGTGCCGAAGTCGTCGATGGCCAGGCGCACTCCCAGCCGGTTGAGCTTCTTCATCACGTCGCGAGCGCCGGAGAGATCCTCCATGACCATGGATTCGGTGATCTCGAACGTCAGCGACGTCGACGGCAACCCGCAGGCGTCGAGGGCCGCCGCGACCTGCGACAGCAGCCCGTTCTCCTGAAACTGCCGCGGCGAGAGATTGACGTTGAGCGGGAAGTCCACGCCGAGCCGGTCCCTGATCGAGCGCACCTGGGCACAGGCCTGCTCCAGGACGTACCGGCCGACCGGCAGTATCAGCCCGGTCTCCTCTGCGATCGGGATGAAGCGCATGGGGGCGATCAGGCCGTTGACCGGATGACGCCACCGCACGAGCGCCTCGGCGCCCACGATCTGTTCCCCGTCCAGGGAATAGAACGGCTGATAATGCACCTCGAGCTCGCCCCGCTCCAGGCCCTTGCGCAGATCGGCCTCGATCTGGATCCGCTCGGCGGACCGGGTTCCCATGGACCGCTGGTCGAACACCCGGTATACGCCGCCCCCGCCCCTGACCTTGGCCTCGTACATGGCTACGTCAGCGTCGCGGAGCAGGTCATCGGTTGTCTTGCCGGGGTCCGTCATCGCGATCCCGACGGACACGGTGGCGACCATCTCGTAGCCTGCCGACAGCACCATGGGCTGCTGCACCGCGGCGCAGATGCGCCGTGCCGCGATGACCGCCTCGTCCTGTCCTGCCACGTCCTCGAGCAGCACCACGAACTCGTCGCCGCCGAAGCGCGCGATCAGGTCGTTGCCACGCACCACGCCCTTCATGCGGTTGCCGATCGCGACCAGAAACTCGTCGCCGGTCACGTGGCCGAGGCTGTCGTTGATGCTCTTGAACCGGTCGACGTCGATGAAGATCAGCGCGTGGGTCTTGCGGTCGAGTTCCGACCGGCGCAACGCCTGTTCGAGCCGCTCGACCAGCAGCCGGCGATTTGCCAGCCCGGTGAGGCCGTCGTAGAAGGCGTGATGGTGGAGCTCGTCCTCGAATGCCTTGCGCTCGGTGATGTCGCGAAACGTGATGACCGCGCCCGAGGGGCCGGCCTCACCCATGACCGCCGAGGCCGTATAGGCGACCGGTATGGTCGCGCCGTCCTTGCCCCGGAAACGGGCGTCGTCCTCGCGGATCGTGCGGCGTGTGCGCATGGCCTCGCAAGCCGGAACGAGCAGGAAATCCGGTGCGGCGGCTACCGCAGGTTCCCCGGCTTGGTCGCTGGTGATGTTGAGTGGCGGCAGCTCGATCAGGTCGGCCGCGGCCGGGTTCACGAACGTGAGCCTGCCGTCTGCGTCAATCGCGCAGACGCCTTCGCCGATGTTGAGGGTGATGGAGGAGAGCCGTTCGCGCTCGACGTGGACCTGCTGGTACAGCTCAGCGTTGCTGAGGGCCGCGTTGCCGACGGCGGCAAGCGCGCGCAGCAGGCCGTGGTCGGCGTCGTCGAACGGCTCATCGCGCCGTCGGCCGGCCGCCACCAGCCACTGCTGCTCCCCGGCGATCGTGATGGCTGCCGACAGCTCACCGGGCGCCGGATCTGCGGACGTCAGGGTCGCCTGCGGGCTGCGGAGCAGCCGCCGGACCGACTCCAGGATCGTGTCCAGAACCGGCTGCTGGCGAAGCTGGCGGTTGGCCTCCAGCGTGACCTCGTACAGCCCTTCGGTCCTGGCTCGGTCGTACAGCGCCGCGTACCTGGCGCCGATGAGCCAGCGTCCGAGGATCAGCAGCGGAATTGCCAGCACGATCGCCCAGTGGTGGGCTCGTACGGCGAGCGCAAGCACGACGCCGGTTAACGCTCCGCCGCCAGCCAGGGTGAGCTGGATCATCAGATCACTGGTGAACTCCTGCCAGGTCATTCCGATCGAGGCCATCACGCCGCTGACCAGAGTCTCATTGACGATCAGGAATATGGCCACTCCCGCCACGACGGCAGCGACCTGGGCGACGCCGATCGAGCCCGTCGGCACGGCTATGCCGCGGCTCACGGCCAGGCCAAGCCCCGCTGACACCAGAACCTGCCCGGCGTTGAAGGCCGACTTCACCAGCGGGCGGCGGCGGATGGCCTGTGCCAAGGTCGTCGCCATCGCGAGGGTGCCGAGGGTGAGGACCGGCGGCACGAGCAGGGCGAGGATGACGAAGAAGCACTCATCCACCTGGGCGGCCTCGGACTCGCCGCCCCGGAACACGATCACCGGCCACAGCCAGCTTCCCAAGAGCAGTATGCCGAGGACGGCGGCCACGAACCACTGGCTCTCGCTGACCGGCGCGGAGGCCGACTGGCGTATGCCCGCAACGATCAGCGTGCCGCCGCCGCCCGCGATGGATGCGGCCACGATCGCCCGCGCAGGGCGTGGCAGTTTCATTGTCTGGCTACGTCGCGACCACCCCTTAATTCCATTCCGATGAGCTCCAGGCGCTGCCGTTCCAAGCGGCGCCTGCCCACACGGATCCCTGCCACGCGGTGCCGTCCCACGCCGCGCCCGCCCACACGGAGCCATCCCATGCGGCGCTTGCCCAGCCGCCGTCATTCCAGGCCTTGCTGGACCACGCAAAACCGTTCCACGCCGAACCGTTCCACGCCGTACCGTTCCACGACTTGCTGCTGACCGAACCCTGCGGCCATGAGGCGCCCGACCAGAGGCTTGCGTTCCAGGTGTTGGCCAAGCTGGTCACAGGTGAGAGCGAAACCGTGGCCCCGAGCAGGGTCAGCACCGTGCCGACAACGGACTGGCCGAGGTTCATCGGGCCCGCGGTGGCGGCGGCGTTCGCGTTCAGGGCTCCATGCCCGTCTACGAAGGGATTCCCGACCGGGCCAGGGCTGGTCGTGCCGAGCAACCGGGCCTTGAGCTGATCGGGTGTGAGTGAAGGGTTGTCGGCCAGGATCAAAGCCGCCGCACCGCTCGTGATGGCCGTGCTGAACGATGTGCCAGAACCGACGAAGTTGCCCGAGCCGATGCGGGCCGAGGGGTTTTCGTTGTAGATCGTCGAGCCAGGCGCGGCCAGACTGACGACCGAGCGGCCGGAGGTGACCAGGTCGGGCTTTGCCCAGCCGTCCGGCGACGTAGGCCCGGCGCTGCTGAAGTTCGTCATCTCATCGTCGGCGACCACCGGCTGGGCCATGTCATCCAGCGAGCCCACGGTGATCACCAGGGGATCGTCCCCGGGCGACAGAACGGTCCCGTTCGATGGCCCGGCGTTACCGGCCGAGGCCACCACCGCGATGCCCGAGTTCCACGCCGCCTGGACCGCCTGGTCGAGCGGGTTAACGACGGTGGACTCGAACGGCTGGAAGCCCAGGGACATATTGAGAACCCTGATGTTGTACGCGAGCTGGTTATCGACCGCCCACTGCACACCCTCGATCACGGTCGCCAGGTCGGTCTGGCCGGTCGCGCCCGCCACCTTGACCGACACCAGGTCGGCGCCGGGTGCCTCGCCCTCGTACTGCCCGCCCGAGGAGGCGCCGTTCCCGGCGATCAGCCCAGCCACGAATGTGCCATGGCCAAAGCTGTCCTGGAACGGGTTGTTCCCCCCGGTCAGGTCGACCCCGCCGATCAGGCGTCCGGCGAAGTCAGGCAGGTCGTCGATGCCCGTGTCGAGCACGGCTACGGTGACGCCCTGGCCGGTGTCACCGCCGGCGAACAACTGCGTGGCGCCGGTCTGCTGCAAGAACTCATCGGACGGCGTGTGCGGACCCGTCGACTCGACGGTCGACTGCACGCTGACCGAAACGTCGGGCGTCACGGTGATGCCCGGCAGCGCCGCCAGCAGCGGTTCGAGCACGGTCGGGATCGAGGCCTCGACCCCGTTGATGATGTGAAACTTCGTCAGCACGGTGCCAAGCACGTCAGCCACGGCGGTGACCGGGCTCAGCAGCCCGCTCGCGGTGACGATGACGTTCTCGGTGCTGCTCGCCGACGCCGCCGGCACGCCGACGACTGTGGTGCCGACTAAGGCAGTGGTGACCAGACCGACCAGACTGGTTATCAGTCCCTTCCTCCGCCAGATGAACGATGGTCCGTAAAGGATTCGCCCGGGCGACCCGCCAGTCAGCCTCATCGCCGACCCTCCCCTGAATGTGCTCTTTAAACGCAACCACCGTACGCCGCGAGCGGCATCTTTAAGCCTGAAATTTCACGCAAGGACTGGGAACTTTCGGGAATAAAAAGCACCATCAGTTTAATGACCTACCAAAAGTGTTAGGGAGGTCTGCTGAAGCCGATGACCCGGTATTAGCCTGCTCGTCCGGTACATGTACTGCGGGAATGGCGGTGACCGCGGCGCCCGGCGTGTGGTGACCGGACAGTTCCGTCATGCGCGGTGCAGGAACTGTGGTTTCTCGGCATCAAGCGTGTGATTTCAGCGCCGTTGCGGCCGTCGACTTTTCCTGGATGCAAACGATTTGGCCCTTAACGGTACCGGCTGCAATAGGCACCTGCGGCGGCAATTAGGGCAGCCGGATGGCGGAGCCGAAGGCGCACAGGTCGCGCAGCACGCACTGATCGCAGCGTGGCCGCTGCGCCCGGCAGACTGTCCGGCCATGAGTGACCAGCGCGACGTGCAGGTCGTAGCGGATGGGCGCCGGCACGATCTGCGCGAGGAGCCGGTGTGCCGCATCGGCGGTTGTCTTCGCCGGGATCCACCCCAGCCGGATCGCGATGCGGTGCACGTGGGTATCGACGGGGAACGCGGCCCGCCCGAGGGAGAACACGAGCACGCACGCCGCGGTCTTCGGGCCGACCCCGGGCAGCGATTCCAGGTAGGCCGTTGCGCCCTCGTCCTCGAGTTCGGCCAGCCGGTCGAGACTGACCCGGCCCTCACGTTCCTCGATGGCTGCCAGGATCTGCTTGATCCGCCGGGCCTTCTGGTCGGCGATGCCGCCGGAGCGGATCGCGTCGGCCACGTCCTCGGTGGGCGCGTCGGCGACCTGCTCCCAGTTCGGGAAGATCTCCTTCAGCCGGGCGAAGGCGCGCCCGGAGTTGATGTCCGAGGTGTGCTGCGACAGCACCGTCGCCACGACCTCGTCGAGCGCCGGGAGCACGGGCTTGGGAACGAACGTGCCCTGCTGTGCGCGCAGCCGGCGGTGCACTTCGATGACGTCAGCCAGGCCGGGCATTGTCACGGGCGCTCCTTCATGATCGCGGCTGGTGCTGCACCACGAGTAGCTACTGCAGTGACCACTATCGATCACCGGGTTCGCGACACTCTCTGGGGTGCGCGATTCTGGACGAGGATCTCAGCTTTGATCTCGCCGGCAGCGCGGGAGCCGAAGGCGCGGGTCCTGATGGCGGACATGGCCCGCGAGTTGCAGGCGTGTACAGCCTCGCCCCCCGGAGGACCGGCCGGCGGCCGGGCTCGGGGAGCTGCGCGCACGGGTCGCGGCCCTGACCGCCACGTCCCGCCAGGATTACTTGCAGCGGGCTGACCGCGAGGGCCGGAACATAAATGCGCGCAACGAGCTTGCGCGCGTCGTGGCTGACACGGCGCCCGAGCTGGCCGAGCTACTGACCTTCGACGTCCACTCCCGCGACAGCGGATCCTACGCGGCTGCGTTGCTGGAACACCCGCCATTCAAGCCGTACAGCGTGCACAGCACCGGATGGCTGCTCCTGCCACCCGGCCAGCTGCTCCTGCCGCCCGGTCGGGGAGGTGTGGCCGGATCCTGCTCTGGGCGCTGCTGGTTGCGGGCACTGTGGCGAGCTTGGTCGCCAACGTCGCGGTTGCGCAGCCGACGGCGACCGGGCGTATATCTCCCTAAGCATGCGGTAGATATACTGGGTGGAGAAGGAGGCGGCTATGGCGAAGACGCTGATTGAGATCGACGAGCAGTACCTTGCTGCCGCGCAGCGAGAGCTAGGCACCACAACGAAGAAGGACACAGTCAACACCGCCCTGCGCGAGGTCACGGCGCTGGCAGCCCGGCGTCGGGACCTCAAACGGCTCACCGCTCGGAGCCTTCCGGATCTCGAAGATGAGGACGTCATGAAGGCTGCATGGCAGCGGTAGCAAGCTACCTTGCAGACACCAGTGCGCTTGCACGTTTGCACCATGCGCCCGTCGCAGCGGTCCTCGGCCCGCTGATCGAGGCGGGAGTAGTCGCTACTTGCGGGGTCATAGAGTTCGAGCTCGGGTGGGCGACTCGCAGCAGTGCGGACTTTGATCAGGTGCGGGCCGATCGCGACGTCGGCTACGAGTGGCTGGCTATTCACGATGAGGACTGGCGGCGGGCGCTCGATATCCAGGCCGCTCTGTGGCGCACGGGCCGTATGAGGTCGGCCGGTCCGCCCGACTTACTGATCGCAGCGGTGGCCGAACGAGAACGCGTCACGATCCTGCACTGCGACAGCGACTACGACCTCATCACAGAAGTCACCGGCCAGCCCACGCAATGGGTGGTGCCCCGGGGCACAGTTCCCTGAGCCATTCGCATCAGAACCCATGCACGTCCGCCGCCTCGGGGCGTCACGGTCGACTTCGGCGGCCGGTCGCTGGCTGTCCCCCGTTAGAGTGGGACCTTGCCGTCTCTGCCTGCTGCAACGCGAGTTTCTCCGGAGCGATGGGTGCCGAAATCGTGTGTCGTCGTGAGTCTCTGTGACCAGACAGGTCATCAAGCTCGGGTCTAGCTCGATCGCCAGCCGCGACGGGCTTGCGCTCGACGTCATCGCCGGCCTGGTCAGCCAGATCGCGGTGGCGCAGCGAGCCGGTCACGAGATCATCCTGGTCACGTCCGGTGCCGCCTCGCTCGGGCGGCGGCTGCTCGCCTTCGAAGGACCGACCGCCGGGGCGGCTCCGGCGCTGCAGACGCTGGTCGGCTCCGTGCGTTCCTCGCTGAGCGCGGCGTCGGAGGGCCGTGGCGGCCGGGCTACCGGGAGCTCCGCCGGCTACGACCGGCTCGTCGCGTCGCTGCAGGAGATCTTGCGGCAATACAACGCTCCCGAGGCCGGGCCGCAGGCCGTGGCCACCGCGATGCCTGCCGCAGTAGGCCAGCCCGCGCTGATGGCGCTGTACCGGCAGCTTGCCGCGGCGGTGGGGGTCGAGGTCTGCCAGATCCTGGTGTCCCGCAGCGACCTGGCGTCGGCCCGGGCCATGGCCGATCTTGGCCAGCTGCTGCGGGAGGCGGCCGGGCGCGGGCTGCTGCCGATCGTGAACGGCAACGACGCGGCGGATCCGCTGTCCGCGCTCGACAACGACCAGGTGGCTGTCGCCGCCGCGGTGGCCGCCGAGGCGTCCCGGCTGCTGTTCCTCACCGACGTCCGTGCCGCCTACCGTGACTCCTCGCTCAGCGAGCGGATCGTCCGGCTCACCCCGGACGAGGCACGAGCTGTGCGGGTGACCAATGGTGGTACCGGCCGTGGCGGCATGGGCTCGAAGCTCGGCGCGGCCGCGAGGGCCGCCTGCTGCGGCGTGGAGTGCGTGATCGGCTCGGCCACCGAGCCCGACATCGTGGCGCGGAGCCTCAATCCGCGGGCCCGCGTCGGCACCGTCATCCGCGGTGAGGGCGTCCGGCTCGAGCCCTCCCGGCGCTGGATCGGCGGCATGGCGTACTCCGAGGGTTCGGTGCACGTGAACCGGGAGGCCGAGGCGAGTCTGCGCACCGGCAGCACGCTGTTCCTGTCCGGCGTCAAGCGGGTCGATGGCGAGTTCCCGGCCGGGTCCGTCGTCGAGCTGGTCGACGTCCGTCATCCGGAACGGCTGATCGGCCGCGGCTCGGTCGCGCTGCCCGCCAGCATGCTGCGTTTGCTGCGGGCGCTGTCGCCGCACCAGGTTGCGTGCGTGATCTCGATACTGCTGCGGCTGAGGTACGCCGACTCGGCCGCCGCGGGGCAGCCGGCCGGGGCCGGGAGTGCTCTGATCGACCCAGACGTCTATAAGGACTGCCGGGAACTGGCCGACGGCACCTCACGGGCCAGCCAGGAGGTGTTCGCGCAGCTGGCGTCGTTCTCCCCGGACCGGGTCGGCGACCTCGCCGACTCGCTGCTGCTGGCCCAGCCGGGTCTGTGCACGGCGTTCCTGCTCGACCGGGGCTTCCTGCACGGGCAGGTGCCGATGGGGCCCGCGGCACGCCGGGTGGTCCGCAGCGTTCATGCGGTGCACCGCGAGTCGCTGGTCGTCTATCCCGGCTAGCCATAAATGCGTTGGGCGGCATTGCGCGATCTGGCTACAGTTGGGCGGTGCCCGAACTGCAGCGCCTGCGCGCCGATCATGCTCCGGCGCTCCTGGCCTTCGAGCTCGCGAACCGCGCCTACTTCGCCGCATCGATCTCCGACCGCGGCGACGAGTTCTTTGAGCAGTTCACCGACGGGATCAGCGCCATGCTGGCCGAGCAGGAAGCCGGGGTCGGCGCCTTCTATGTGCTCGTCGGCGACGACGGCTCGGCGCTCGGCCGGTTCAACCTGTACCGCATCGCCGACGGCACGGCTGAGCTCGGCTACCGGGTCGCGGAGCATGTCGCCGGCCGCGGCGTGGCGACCGCGAACGTACAGGAATTGTGCCGGCTGGCGGCGAAGGAGCACGGGCTGCGCACGCTCCGGGCGGAAACGAACCACGAGAACGTCGCGTCCCAGAAGGTGCTGCAGCGGGCCGGGTTCGTCCCGGTGGGCCCGGCCAGCCCCGGTGGCCGGCCGGGCATCGGGTATGAGCGCGACCTGACCGCCAGCCCCTGACCAGGGACCGGGCCGGCCTAGACGGCCGGGCGGCGCGGGACGACCGCGTACTGGCGCAGGTAGAGGTCCCGGAACGTCACCGGCCCGCGCGGCCCGGGCACGGCATCGATGTTGATGCCCGTCTCCGGCAGCGAAAGCAGCTTGAACCCGTCCAGCAGCCGGGGAGAGGCGTTCCAGAACGCGCCGGTGCCGGCATAGGCGTCCAGGAACTGGCCTGCCGCGACGGCATCCTCGGCCACGACGGCGGCGGCCAGTCCTGACGTCTCGGTGTTGGCGATGTCGGCCGCGTCCGTCGCCCCGGCGGCCGGGGCCACGGTGATCGTGGCCTCGGAGCCTGCCTCCAGCGCCCACTCAAGGCCGAGCCGATGCTGGTGCGGCGGCAGCGAAACGGCGACGCCGATCCGTTCAGCCAGCTCGGTCACCAGCGGGACCATGACGTCCCAGATCTCTCCGTGGACGAGCAGCAAGTTCAGCCGGTTGCAGACGCCGAGGCGGTCCAGGCTGGACTCGATCAGCTGCAGGGCCAGCTTCCGGTCTGCCGACGAGTCGAGGTAGATCACCGCGCCGCCGTCGGCGTGGGCCAGCGTCCGCACCCCGTGCAGCGCGGCCTCGCGGGCCAGCGCCCTGGTGCTCTCGCCGCTTCCGCGCAGGATGACCAGCGGTATCAAGGCCGGCTCGCGGACGAGCGCGAACGCGGTCTGGCGGCCGGGCGAGCGGAGCAGCTGGATGGCGGCCGGATCCAGCCCGGTGCTGGCCATCGCCGGGCCGACGACCTCGTCGATCAGCACCCCGGCGGACCCGATGGCGCTGGAGCCGGTGCGCAGGACACCCGCGTTGCGCGACTTGATCAGCTGCGAAGCGATGTCCACGACGACGTTCGGGCGGGCCTCGAAGTTCGCCCCGATGACGCCGACGGGGCGGCGCCATTCCTGCAGTTCGAGGCCGTCATGCAGGTCACGGACGCGAACCCTGGCCCGCTCGGTGCCGACCTCGGCCAGCGCCCTGAGCTGATCAGCCATGGCGGCGATCCGGCCCGGGTCGAGCGTGAGCCGGTCCACGAATGCACTGGCCAGGCCCTCGGCCTTGGCCGCCTGCACGTCCCGGGAATTGGCGGCAGCCACCTCGGCCGAGCGATCGCCCAGTCGCGCAGCGATCGCGCGCAGGGTCTCGTCCAGCCCTTCGGCGGGCATCTGCCTGAGCTGCCTGGCCGCCGCGCGCGCGGCCTGGCCAGCCGCGGCAACCGCGGCGGCAGCCTCCTGCCCGGCGGCTGACGCGTCGGCGTGTTCTCCCGTGACCTCACCCGGGTGGGCGGCGGTTGACGCCTCGCTCGTCATGTCCGGGACCTAGGTAGCAGATTCGGCCGTTGGGTACGAGGCGACGAGGTCCGTGTCGACCCCGACGATACCGCTCCTCGCCGCACCGCCGGGGGAGCCGAGCGGCTCATCCCGGCCGGGCAGCGGCTCGGTGAAGAACCGAGCGTTGTCGGCCAGGAACGGGTGCTGGTCGCTGGGCAGGTCATCCTCGTAGTAGATCGCCTCGACCGGGCACACCGGTTCACACGCCCCGCAGTCCACGCACTCGTCGGGATGGATGTAGAGCGCGCGAGCGCCCTCGTAGATGCAGTCGACCGGGCATTCCTCGATGCACGTGCGGTCCAAGACGTCGATGCATGCTGCCCCGATGACGTAAGTCAACGATTCTCCCCGGTGGATGCGTCAGCCTTATCAGCTGGCCGGTCATTTTTTACAAATACGATAGTTGAAATGCTTCCGCTGGCCAACCAGCCTGCCGCAGGCGCAGCGATGATCCCGAGAACGACGTCGGCCTCCCTACCTGCTCAGTCCGTTCATGTTTCTATCATTGCAGGCCCCATGGCCATGGCCATGGGCGCAGCCGCCGCGGTGGCCCTCACTCGTTATCGCGCCGCATTCGGCGCAGACAAGATGCGCCCAGCACGCCGCCTCGCCGCCCTCGTGTTCAAAGCTAGGCGCCTGATCTGCGCGTTCCGGGCCAGCCTCGTCATCGCCGGGCGGCGGGATCGGCTTAATCACATCCCTCCACGACCAGGCGCGCGGTGCAGCTCCCCGGCTCGGCGAACGGCTGCAGGTCGTCCGCGGTCACCGGTGCCCGGCTCTGCTCGAGCACGCCCTGCAGCAGCCCGAGGTGCATCGCGCACACCACATCCGGGTGCTGCTCGGCCACCTCACGGAACGGGCACTGGCGCAGGCGGAGCTGGTAGCCCTCAGCCTCAGCGACGACCTCGGGAGCGAACCCGATCTCTTCCAGCGCCGAGGCAAGTTTCGCCACGGCCTGATCGGCGGCCAGCCCCTGGTAGGGAGGCGGCTGCTCGGTGAGGTAACGGCCCCACTCCCGTCCGGCCTCGGTGGCAGCCGCCTGCGGCTCGGGCACCATGCCGGCGATCATGCTCGTGAGCATCTGGGCGAGCAGCCGGTACCGTCGCTGCCCCATCGGCCTGTCCCCGCTGGTGGCCCGGTACGCCATGGTGGGCCGGCCGGGAGTTTCCCGGGGCTGCGGCTGCCTTGTCGCCAGGCCCGCGCCTACGAGCCCATCGAGGTGGAAGCGCGCGGTGTTGGCATGCAGCCCAGCCCGGTCAGCGACGTCCCGCACCCCGAGTGGGCCGCCCGCCGCCCGCAGCAGATCGAGAACCCGTGCGCGGCTCTCCCCGAGCCGGGCGCCTGCGTCGGGTGCGACGAGTGCCCGGACGTCCATGAGCGCACTTTACTCCACAGCACATCGTTTACACGAGAAGTTTCGTCTAAATTGAGCCGAGTGAGCTCCGGCCGGAGACCGTGGTGGTGCCCGGGTAGCGGAAGATGCCGAAGACCTGCTCCGAGTCCAGGGGCGGCAGAAGGGATAATGGCGCGGTGGCCAGACCGGCTCTGGGCCGGGGACCCACGATAGTCGATGTCGCGCGATCGGCTGGCGTCTCCGTCTCAACAGTCTCGCGCGTCGTCCGTGATCACCCGGACGTCGGCGCGGAGACCCGGGCGCGGGTGCACGCGGCGATCGACACGCTCGGCTACCGCCCTTCGCCGATCGCCCGCGCGCTGGTCTCTGGGCAGACCCGGCTGCTCGCGCTGCTGGTCAGCGACATCGCCAACCCGTTCTACCCGCAGCTGGCCAAGAGCGTGGAGCAGGCGGCGAAGCGTGACGACTACACCGTCATCATCTGCAACACCGAGGACCGGACCGCGGAAACCCGCCGCTACATAGAGCGGCTGCTGCGGCAGGGCCTCGACGGCGTCATCCACGCTTCCGCCGCGCGTGACGAGAAGGTGCTGCTGTCGCTGATGGACGATCCCCGCCGGGTCGTCTTCACCAACCGCCGCCCGTCCAGCAACTCGGTGAGCTACGTGGTATCGGACAACCGCAGCGGCGCCATCGAGCTGACCCGGTACCTGCTCTCCCGCGGGCACCGCAGGATCGGCTTTATCGCCGGGCCGTCGTTTGCGCGCGACGCCACCGAACGGCTCGACGGGTTCGCGGCGGCCCTGGCCGCCGGGGGATTGCGCGTTCCGCAGGACGTGGCGCTCGCCGGGTTCGACGGGGTCCAGCTGGTCGCGTCGCGCATCTTCGACCTGACAACGGTCGATCAGCACATCGAGCAGATGGGGAGGCTGGCGGTGCAGATCCTGCTGCGCCAGCTCGCCGACGGCGCCAGCGACGTCCCCACCCACGAGGTGCTGCCCACCGAGCTGCTGCTGCGGGGAAGCACCGAAGGCGTACCCGTGGCGATCTAACCGATACGCAGCGGAAGCGCGCGCGGCCCGCGGATCTGGCCCGCGGACCACGTCACCGCGGCCGGGTCGGCCAGGCTGAACTCCGGTATCCGCTCGAGCCAGACCTCGAGGGCCACCCTGAGCTCCATCCGGGCGAGGTGCGAGCCCACACAGCGATGGATGCCAAGCCCGAACGCGGCGTGCCGGTTGACCTGGCGGTCGATGACGACCTCGTCGGCACGGTTGAACTGCGCCGGGTCGCGGTTGGCCGCGGGGAACGACAGCAGGATCCAGTCGTCTGCCTTCATGTCCACGCCGTGCCAGTGCATGTCCTCCTTCACCAGCCGCGCCATCGTGACCGGCGCGAACGCGCGCAGGAATTCCTCCAGAGCGGTCGGCAGGAGCGCGGGCTCGGCGATGAGCCGCTCGCGGTCCTGCGGGGTCTTCGCCAGATGCCACAACGAGGCGCCGATCGCGCTCCACGTCGTGTCGATACCCGCGATGAGCAGCAGGGCCATGGTCCCGGCGACGTGCTCGGCTTCGAGCTTGCTGCCGTAGAGCTCGACGTTGATCAGGAACGTGGTGAGGTCATCGCGCGGGTGGTCGACGTGATCCCGGATCTGCGCCAGCAGGTAGTCAAAGAGCTGCTGCATCCGCTCGATGCGCTCTTCTGCCTCGTGGTTGACGCCTTCGAGCGTGTTCTCGACGAACTCGCGGAACCGCGGCCCGTCCTCGGGCGGGAAGCCCAGCATGTCGGCGATCACCCGGATCGGGATGTACTGTGCGTACTCGCTGGCGGCGTCGACGACGTCGCGTTCACCGAACGCGTCGATGAGGGAGTGGCAGAACGCCCTGGTCGCCGGCTCCTGTCTTTCCACCGCGGCCTTGGTGAACGCGGGCAGCAGCAGCTTTCGCGCGTCGTGGTGGAACGGCGGGTCGGAGGAGATCGGCGGCGAGCCGCCGACCGGCGCCTCGTCGAGCGGCGGCCGGAAGTTGCTCATGATGATCGCCCGCGAGGAGAAGCGCTCGGTGTCGTAGGCGACAGCCGCCACGTCCTCGTAGCGGGTTGGCAGCCAGCCGCCGCCGAAGCGCTCGGTGTGCGCGATCGGGCACCGCTGGCGAAGCTCGTCCTGGATCGGGTAGGGATCGGCCGACCACTCCGGCTCGAGGTGAGAGAAGTCGGTCGCCCAGTCGGAGACCGGCCCGGTGATGATCTCGTTGTGGGTGCCCAGCGGCTCTTCCCCGGCCGTGTCGCGGAAGTCCTGGGCGAAGCGGTCGTCGACGCTCATGTCACTGTTCCTCCAGCACGCTGATCGCGCGTTCCGGGCAGTTGGCCGCGGCCAGCCTTGCTTCCTGTTCCTTGCCGGGCGGAACGGTCCCGTCGCCGAGGACCTGCCCGTAGCCCTCGTCGTCCTCACCGAACAGGTCAGGGGCCAGGTCGTAGCAGCGGCCATGCCCTTGGCAGCGGTCGGTGTCGATCTGCAGTTTCATGCCGTCACTCCCGTCGTGTGGCCCGGTGCTGGCGAGGCCGGTGACCACCCGGGCGAGCAGGGCGGCCCACTCCTCGGGGCCGACCGCATGCAGGTCAGGCGTTACCAGGGCGCTGCCCATGGCCAGCAGCAGGCAGAAATGCGCCAGCGCGTTCGGCGACAGCGCGGGGTCGAGCTCGCCGGCCGACTGGGCGGCGCGCATGAGGTCGGCGAGCATGTCGGCCCGTTCACCGATGTAGCTGCGCATCGGCCGGGCCACGTCATCATCTCGCCGCGCCGCCACCAGCGCCTCGACGACCAGGTACTCGCGGGCGTCGCGACGCAGCGGCAGCCACCGCCCCACAACGAGCAGCAGATCCGTAATCGAAAGGCCGGGATCGGCGGCGAACGCCTCGGCGAGCATCTGCCTCCCGTGCGCACGCAGGGCCTGGATGAGCAGTTCCGCCTTCGAGGCGAAGTGCGAGTACAGCGCGCCGTTGCTGACGCCCGCCGCCGCCGCGATGTCGGCCACCCGGGTGCCGTCGTATCCCCGCTCGGCGAAGATCTCGGCGGCTGCGCCCAGCAGCCGCTCGCGGGTCTCTGCGGCGGTCACGCCCGCAATGCGCCCCATGCAGAAATTAAAAGACTGTTCATTTGATTCGTCAACGGCGAGGTCGTTGTGGCCGGCTGGGCCACTAGTCTCGTACGCCCGGCGTTCCCGCCGCATCCCGGTAAGGTGCTTCGTAGAACGAAACATCATCGCGGCTGCGCGGGCGCGGGGTCGGGAGTCGGAAGCGGGTGTGACGAGCGGATTGACCGGCATCGAACCCATCGACTTCGCCGCCGCCTACGAGGTCGTCACCGAACGGATACGGCGAGCCATCCACATCGGCTCCTATCTTCCCGGTGACAAGCTGCCGCCGGAGCGGACGCTGGCTCAGCAGCTTGGCGTGTCCCGCACCACCGTCCGCGAGGCCATCCGCGTCCTGGAAGGCGAGGGGTACGTCGTCAGCAGGCGCGGGGCAAGCGGTGGCATTCTCGTGCTCGACCAGGCCGAGAACGAGGAACGGATCCGCCCCCTGCTGACCGAGAAGCTTCCCGAAATCGAGGAGACGTTCGACTACCGCATCGCGGTCGAGGGCGCCGCGGCCCGGCTGGCCGCCGACCGGCGCACCGACGAGGACCTGGCCATCCTGCGGGACGCCTACGAGGTCATGCGCGCCGACCGCGAGACGCTGCGGTTCCGCGCCGCCGACAACGTCTTCCACCTGGCTATCGCCGACGCGGCACGGAACCGGCTGATGCGCCAGGCCATCGAGGACGCCAGGGCGGCGATGTGGGTGGGGATCGACCGCCTGATCACCCAGGTGTTCACGAACGCGAACCGGCACCACAAGCACATCCTCGACGCCATCGCCGATCGCGATCCCGACGCCGCGCAGAAGGCGGTCGTCGACCACCTCGAACACGCGCGACGCGACCTGCGGCGCAGCCTGCGGTAACGGGTCCGCACCCGGGACCTGCGGCACAGCCTGCGGTAGCGCGCCTGCACGTCGCGGTCTGCGGAGGCGCGCCGCACCCCGGCCACCGGACCGCTGTTGACCTCCAGCGGAGGCCTGTGCCAGCCTACGCTTAAGGTATGGTGTGTGGACCAATTGACACTTGTACCATCCCCTGACCCGACTTTGCCGGGACGGCGATGACTCCTCGAGGTGCACAACCGGGCGCGACGGCCGACGTCGACGTGGCCGTGGTGGGCGCCGGGTTCGCCGGCCTGTACATGCTCTACCGGCTGCGCCGGCTCGGGCTGCGCGCCCGGGTGTTCGAGCGCGGCACCGACGTCGGCGGCACGTGGTTCTGGAACCGCTACCCCGGCGCCCGGTGTGACATCGAGAGCGTCGACTACTGCTACTCGTTCTCCGGGGAGCTCCTCGCCGAATGGGTATGGACCGAGCGGTACGCCGCCCAGCCGGAGATCCTGCGCTACCTGCACCACGTCGCGGACCGGTTCTCGCTGCGCCGCGACATCCAGCTCGGCACCCGCGTGACGTCGATGCGCTACGACGAGCCGGGGAACCGGTGGCTCGTGTCCACCGACGCCGGCGAGGTGGTCTCGGCCCGGCATTGCGTGCTCGCCGTGGGCAATCTGTCCTCCGCGAAGCGCCCGGACTTCGCCGGTCTCGACAGCTTCCGGGGCGACTCGTACCACACCTCCCAGTGGCCGGCCGCCGGGGTCGACTTCGGCGGCAAGCGGGTCGGGATCGTCGGGACCGGGTCCACGGCCATCCAGGCGCTGCCGCAGATCGCGAAGCAGGCGGACGACGTATATGTCTTCCAGCGGACGCCGAACTACTCGATGCCCGCGCGGAACCGGCCGCTGCCGCGGGACGAGCTGCACGCGGTTCTGCGCGGGTACCCCGAGCGCCGCCGGGCCGCCGAGCGATCGGACTCCGGTGTGCCCGTGGCCCCGCCGGAGCGGCCGGCGCTCGAGGTCACGGCGGAGGAGCGGCGGCGGATGTACGAGGCCGGATGGCAACGGGGCGGCATCAACGCGCTCTCGTACGCCTTCACCGACTTCTTCACCGACGAGCGGGCCAACCGCACCGCCCAGGATTTCGCCCGGGAGAAGATCCGGCAGATCGTGCACGACCCCGCGGTCGCGGAGGCGCTGTGCCCGGCACACCACATCGGCACAAAGCGGACCTGCGTGGACATCGGCTACTTCGAGACCTACAACCGCGCCAACGTGCACCTGGTCGACGTGCGCTCCGCGCCGATCACCGGCATCACGCCGGGCGGCCTGACCACGACCGCGGGCGAGTACGGGCTCGACGCGATCGTGTTCGCGATCGGGTTCGACGCGATCACCGGGGCGCTGCTCGAGATCGACGTCCGCGGCCGCAACGGCCTGTCGCTGGCCGAGAAGTGGTCCGAGGGGCCGCGCACCTACGTCGGCCTGTCCGTGGCGGGATTCCCGAACTTGTTCATGATCACGGGACCCGGCAGCCCGTCGGTGCTCAGCAACATGGTCGTCTCGATCGAGCAGCACGTCGACTGGATCGCGGACTGCCTCAGCCACCTCGCGGACGCCGGGCTTGATCGCATCGAGGCGTCGCCGGGCGCCGAGGACGCGTGGGGTCGTCACGTCAGCGAGCTCGCCGACGCGACGCTGTACCCGCGGGCGGCGTCGTGGTACGTCGGCGCCAACATCCCGGGCAAGCCGAGGGTGTTCATGCCGTACGTCGCGGGGTGCGGTAACTACCGGCAGGAGTGCGAGCAGATCGTCGAACGCGGCTACGAGGGATTCGTGCTGGGGAGGGAGCGCTAAGTGGGCATGCTGGACGGAAAGGTCTGCGTGGTGACGGGCGCGGCCGGGGTGATCGGCCGCGAGGCGGTGGACGTTTTCGCCAGGGAGGGCGCGGTCGTCGCCGGGGTCGACCTGAAGGGCGAGGTCGACGCGGCGTTCTTCGCCGAGGCGGACCTGACGGACGCGGACCAGGTCGCCGCGGTGTACCGCGCCGTGGCCGAGCGGTTCGGGCGCATTGACGTCCTGTTCAACAACGCGGGTATCGCGCTGCCGCAGGACGGCTCGGTGCTCGACACCGACCTCGCGACCTGGAACCGGGTGATCGAGGTGAACCTGACCAGCATCTTCCTCTGCTGCAAGCACGGGATTCCGTACCTGCTCGAGGGCGGCGGCGGGTCGGTGATCAACACCTCGTCGCTGGTGGCCAAGGTCGGCTCGGCGGCGTCGCAGATCGCGTACACCGCGTCCAAGGGCGGCGTCCTGGCCATGTCCCGCGAGCTGGGGGTCGAGTTCGCCAAGCGCGGGGTGCGGGTCAACGCGCTGTGCCCCGGCCCGGTGGACACCCCGCTGCTGCGGGCGTTGTTCGACCCCGCAGAGGAGGCGCGCCGGCTGGTGCACGTGCCATCCGGCCGGTTCGCGCGGGCCAGGGAGGTCGCCGAGGCCGTCGCGTTCCTGGCCAGCGACGCGTCCTCATACGTCAACGCCACGGAGTTCCTCGTCGACGGCGGCATCTCGGCGGCGTACGTGACCGCGCTCGACCCGGCGTGACCGGCGCCGAAGCGGCCGGGCGCGTCGCCCTGGTGACCGGGGCCGGCCGCGGCATCGGCGCGGCGATCGCCAAGCGCCTGGCGGCCGACGGCCACCTGGTGGCCGTCGTCGATGCGCACGGCGGCCGGGCGGAGCAGACGGCGCGGGCCATCGACCCCGCTGGCAAGCGCGCGGCCGCGGTGATGGCGGACGTGTCGGACGCCGTGTCGGTCTCCGACATGGTCGCCGAGGTCACCAACAGGCTCGGCGCCCCGGGCATCCTCGTCAACAACGCGGGGGTGATCTCGGCGGCGCCGTTTACCGAGCTGGCCGAGTCGGAGTGGGACCGGATCCTCGGCGTGAACCTGAAGGGCCAGTACCTGTGCGCCCGGGCGGTGCTGCCCGCCATGCTGCGCCAGGGCTGGGGGCGCATCATCAACATCGCCTCGGACGCCGGGAAGACCGGCGAGCCGTACATCGCCCACTACGCGGCGTCGAAGTTCGGGGTGGTCGGGCTGACCCAGTCGCTGGCGCTCGAGTACGCGCGGGACGGGATCACGGTGAACGCCGTGTGCCCGGCGATCACCGACACCGACATGATGGAGCAGCTTGCCCGCGACATGGAGGGCTCCGGCGCGCCGCTGCCCGCGGCGGGCTGGCGGGCAGCGTTCGTCGATGAGATCCCGATGGGGCGGCCGATGGCCCCGGAAGAGATCGCCGGGGTGTGCGCCTTCCTGGCCGGCGACGGCGCCGCAGCGATCACCGGGCAGGCGATCAACGTGTCCGGCGGCCACGAAGTGCACTGAGCGTGGTGCCGCTGTGACCGTCTGCTGAGTTCGCGCCAGCGGCGGTCACCGAGCCGGGCGGTGCCGGAAAACAACCTGGTCACAGTTGCATTGTGCCCTTTGTCAACCCGTTGACAGTCGGTTCGCAATGGTCTTATGGTTCGCTAAATAGACCACAACAGCAGTGGCCGGCTGACACGTGCCTGCGGGTCAGAACCGAGGCGATCGCACCGGAGCGGTTGACCGCATTCTTGTCGTGAGGCCACCCCATAGCGGCGGTGTGCCGTGTCGGGAGGATAGATGGACACTATGGGTTCCGGTGAGACGCAGACCGCCACCCAGTCGGCGGTGGATATCTCCAGTAGGCAGGATATCCACAAACTGCGCGGGAAGGCCGTCGGCCTGGGCGGGGTGCTGTTCATCTCGTTCGCCGCGATGTCGCCGCTGACCGGGCAGCTGGGCAACGTGCCGATCGCGGTGGGCATCGGCAACGGGATCGGGGCGCCGGCCGGGTTCCTGGTTGGCATCGTGATGCTGGCGCTGTTCTCGGTCGGCTACGTGAAGATGATGCGCAGCGTCCCGTCGTCGGGCGGGTTCTACTCGTTCATCAGCCACGGGCTGGGCCGTCCGCTGGGCATGGGCGCCGGGTGGCTGTCGGTGTTCGCTTACGCGTTCGTCGAGGGTTCGCTCTACGGGGCGTTCGGCTACTTCGGCAACATCACGATCCAGCAGTTCTTCCATGTCGGCATCCCCTGGCCGTATCTGGCGTTCGGGGCGCTGATCCTCAACATAATCCTGGGGCATTTCGACGTCCGGCTGAGTTCCTCGGTGCTCGGGGTCGCGCTGATCCTGGAAATCGTGGTCCTGACGGTCATGGTCGTCGCGGTGTTCGCGCACGGCGGCGGCCCGACCGGCATCTCGGTGGCGCCGATCAACCCGGTCAACGCGTTCAAGGGCCTGGCGCCCGGTGTTGGCATCTTCTTCGCGGTGTGGTCGTGGGTGGGGTTTGAGACGATCCCGAACTACGCCGAGGAGTCGAAGAACCCGCGCAAGATCGGGGCTCAGGCGCTGTTCATCTGCGTGATCGGCGGCGGCCTGTTCTTCATGCTGTGCGCGTGGGCGGCCGTCACCGGGTGGGGCCTGCACGGCGCGGTGCACGAGGCGGCGACCGACGGCGGCAACTTCTACTACGGCGTGACCAGCAAGTTCGCCGCGGTATGGGTGACCGACGTCATGGAGTGGCTGATCATGACCTCCTCGTTCGCGTGCGCGCTGTCGTTCCACAACACGACCTCGCGTTACCTGTACGTGATCGGCCGGGAGAAGATCTTCCACCCCGCCCTGGGCCGGACGCACAAGAAGTACCAGAGCCCGCACGTGGCCAACGCGCTGACCGGGCTGATCGTCGGCGTGCTGATGATCCTGTTCCTGGTGGTCTGGTACGCCAGCAAGTCGGCGCAGAACTTCGCGAACTTCCAGAACGCGCCCTACTACGAGCTGTTCGGCTGGTTCGCGATCGTGGCCACGTTCTCCGTGCTGGTGAACCAGACGCTGTCCTCGGTGGCGACGATCCTGTACTTCCGCAAGCCTGAGCACCGGGCCGAGCGGAACGTGTGGACCACGGAGGTCGTCCCGGTCCTGGCGATCGTGGCCATGGTCGTGGTGCTGTATCTGCTGTGGGCCAACCTCCCGAAGATCGGCGGCTCGATCATCTGGGTCAACATCATCCCGTGGCTGTGCCTGGCCTGGCTGGCCATCGGGGTTGGCCTGGCGCTGGTGCTGCGCAAGCGCAATCCCGAGAAGTACGACGTCCTCGGCCGGATGGTGAACTCCGGGATCGACTGACCCCTCGGGTGGGGCAGGCTGTCAGCTCGCTGGATGCACTTCGGTCCAGCGAGCTGCGGCCTGTTCGAAGCACTCACGCGGCGCGCGGATGACCCCGGCGCCGATCTGGCCGCCGTCCTTGCCGGCCAGGCCGACATCCATGACCGGCAGCACGCCGGTGTCCAGCACCTTGAAGATGTCGACCCCGGTCGGGGTGCCGCGGAAGCCGAACAGCGGGATCTTGTAGACCGTGTTCTCCCCGGCCGTGATCTGGTACATCTCCTCGTTGCGCCGGATCATGACCTCGGGGGAGCCGCCCTGGTACTCCTGCAGGGACAGCGCGCAGGCCTGCGCGAACCCGCCGAGCCCGATGGTCTCGGTGATCGGGCTCTCCCCGCCCATCCAGCTGATCTCGGACTCGTCGTGGCCCGGGAACAGCTTGCCCTCGGTGATCGGGGTCGGCCCGCGGAACCACTCGTCGCCGAGGCCGCTGACCCGGATGGAGAACTCCTTGCAGGAGAAACCCATGGCGGATACCACACTGGAACCGGCCAGCCCGGCGATCGAGTCCGCGGTGGCCTTGGCCGCGGCCATCGACAGCCGCAGGAAGAAGTAGTCGTTCTCGGCGATGTGCAGGAACGTCTCGCGGACCTGGTCGCTGCCCGGGCCGGCCATGTCCAGCGCGGCGCCGAAGAGCTCGCGGCTGAACAGGAGCGTGGACGCCGCGTTGCGGCTGTGGCACTCGTCGCCCATCCGCAGGCCCCTGGCGATCAGCGGCTTGAGCGCGACGCCTCCGGTGCGGCGGATGGCCTCGCCGACCACCGGCGCGTAGACGTTGTTCACGTGCAGCAGCCGTTCGTGCACGCCCTCGTCGTAGCAGCCGTAGTTGAGCCGCCGGGGGTCCTTGCCCTCGTAGAAGTTGCAGAACCCGGTGTTGCCGTGCGCCGCGTCCTGCACCACGAAAACCGGCATGGACGCCGTGTAGATCCCGGCCAGCGAGCCGACCGCGCCGTAGTCGTGGCACCCCGCCACGGTGATCCCGCCGGAATCTAGGGCCGCGATCGCCTCCTCGCGGGTCGACGCCAGGCCCTCGAACAGCGCCCCACCGATGATCGCCTCGCGCTGCCCGCCCTCGTAGCTGGGCCAGGGCAGCGGAGCGCCCGAGGTGAGGATCAGGTTCTTGGTGTAGCCGGGCATCACGTCGATGGCCAGGCCGACGTCGACCACGACCGGGTCGGCCGCGCACAGCCGGCGTACCGCCTCGGCGTTGGCTTCGCTGAGCGTGCTCATCGGGCCACAAACCCCCCGTCGACCAGGATCGTCTGCGCGGTGATGTAGGAGGCGCGCGGCGACAGCAGGAACTCGGCCACCTCCGCGACCTCCTCGGGCTCGCCGATCCGGCCGAGCATGGTGTGCGCGGCCGAGGCTTCCTCGCCGCCGGACACCGCGGCCATGGACGGGCTCATCGGGGCGCGGATGACCCCGGGGGCGATGCAGTTGACCCGGATCCCCCGCGGGGCAAGCTCCTCCGCCAGGTATGCCGTGTACGCGGCGACGCCCGCCTTGGTCGCGCCGTACACCGAGGCGCCGATGAACCTGGCGATCCGGCCGGTGAGCGAGCCGATGTTGACGATCGCCGAACCGTCGGCCAGCCGCGGCGCGAGCACGTCGGTCACCCGGGCCATGCCCGCGACGTTCACCTGGAACATCAGGTCCATGGTGGCGTCGTCGACCCGCCCAAGGAACGAGTCCCGCAGCACCCCGGCGCAGTTGACCAGCCCGGTCATCGGCTCCTCCCCGAGCGCGGCCGCGGCCGCCTCGACGCTGGCCCGGTCCGTCACGTCGCCCTCGACCGCCTGGATGCCGCGGTTGCCCGGGGCATCCCAGTCGACCGACGCGATCTGCGGCGCGAGGTCCATGGCGACGGCCGTCGACCCCGCGTCCCGCAGCCGCCGGCAGATCGCCATGCCGATGACCCCCGCGCCCCCCGTAACCACAACCTGCCCCATCAGCACCGTCTCCCCTCAGCCAGATCCATGATCGTGGTGGGTTTTTAGCACATACGACAACAAATCCACCGCGATCATGAGCGGCGACCCCGGTAGCGGCGACCCCGGTAGCGGAGCCCGAAGCGGCCGGCCCACGCGATCAACAGGTACAGGCTGACCGGGAACGGCCACTGGGACACGACGCGGCCGCTGCCGGACCGGAAGTAGCTGTCTGTTTCCGCCCACACCGTGCGCCGCAGCGCCCGCTGCAGCCAGCGGTCGTAAAGCTCCGCCACCAGCGGCGACATCTGCACGTCGTGCGCGCCCCGGGTGGCCAGGCGACGGATGGCGCGAGCCGCGAACCGCGCCTGCGCCTCGAAGAACGTGACGGTCGGGGAGCTGTTCGTGTTGGGCCCGTACATCATGAAGAAGTTGGGGAACCCGGGCATCATGATCCCGAGGAACGCCCGTGGGTCGCCCGCCCACACCTCGTGCAGGTCCCGGCCGCCCACCCCGGTGACCTTCAGCTTCGCCAGGTAGTCGGAGGCGTGGAAGCCGGTGGCGAGCACCACAACGTCGAGGTCGTGCCGGTCGCCGTTCTCGTCGATCACCCCGGTGGCGCTGAGCCCCTTCGCTCCGTACGGCACGAGCGTGACGTGCGGCCGCAGCAGCGTCTGGTAGTAGTTGTCGCTCAGCACGGTCCGCTTCCCCTCGAAGGGGAACGCCGGGGTGAGCAGCCGCAGCAGCTCGGGCTGTCCGGCGAACGAGTCGGCCAGGTACTTCTCGGCCGCCTGCCGCCGGCGCTTGTTGACCCGCCCGTCCCGCCGGGCGTGGCTCATCCGCAACTGGCGGGTGTCGTAGCGGTAGTAGAGGCTCAGCCGGCGCCACCGGCGCACGAGCGGGTTGCGGTTCAGCCTGCGCTCCATGGGGCCGAACGCCCGGCTGTCCTTGGGCAGCATCCAGTTGGGCTCGCGCTGGAAGACCTTGACCTCGGCGGCGCACGTGGCGGCCTCGGCGACCACCTGCACGGCGCTTGATCCGGTGCCGAGCACGCCGACCCGCCGGCCGGCCAGATCCAGGTCCTCGGGCCAGGCCGCGCTGTGGCAGATCACCCCGGAGAATCCGGGCCCCTCGCGGGCCAGAGCCGGGATGCGCGGCACGCTCAGGAAGCCGACGGCGCTGATAACCGCCTGGAACGGGGCGTGTGGCCGACCCGAGCTGGTAACGATCTCGTATGCGCCGCGGTCGTCGGCCCAGGTGACGCTTTCTACCCTCTCGTTCAGGACCAGATGACGGCGCAGGCCGAAAGCGTCCACGACTTTCTCGAGGTAACGCTGCAGTTCGCCGCGGCCGGCGTAGTTGCGGCTCCAGTCCGCTGGCGCGTAGGAGAACGAGTAGATCTGGGACTCGAGATCCACCTCGGCGCCGGGGTACCTGGTGTGAAACCACGTCCCGCCGACGCCCGATGACGCCTCGAAAATGGTGAAGTCCGTGATGCCCTGCCGCTGCAGCGCGACTCCGGCGGCGATCCCGCAGAAGCCGGCCCCGATCACGGCGACCCGCATGGACTCCGCTCCGATCGCTCGGTTCTTAGGTCTAAATAGTAGACCTAAGGTGCATACCCGGTCAACCGCGCGGCTCGGGTGCTCGGCGCCCAGCGAGGGCGGGTGGCGTCGGCGAGGGGCGGGTAGCGGTGTTGGGCGGGAGCACGGCGCCGGGGGCGGTTAGTTGGGGCCGCCTAGGCCGGCCACGATGGCGTCGGCGATCTCGGACAGGCCCTCCTGCGCCCGGGACAGCCGGCCCGCGAACAGCAGGAAGCCGTGCGGCATGTCCTGGTACTCGCTGCCCTGCACTGCCACGCCGGCCCGGCGCAGCGCCTCGCCGAACGCCCGGCCCTCGTCGCGCAGCGGATCGAAGCCGGCGGTGAGCAGGTAGGTGGGCGGGAGGCCGCGCAGATCGGTCGCCATGCTCAGCGCGGCGCGCGGATCGTCGGGGGCCTTGCCGTCCCCGTACTGGGCCCAGTACCAGATCATCTCGTCCTTGGACAGGAACGGGTCGTCCGCGTTCTCCTGGTATGACTCGGTGTCCATGGCCGGGTCCGTGACCGGGTACAGCAGGGCCTGGAACGCCACCGGCGAATCGCCCTCGTCCCGCAGGACCAGCGACACGGCGGCGGCCAGGTTGGCGCCGGAGCTGTCGCCGACGACCGCGAGCGGCCGTGCGTCCACGCCGATCTCGCCGCCGTGGGAGGCCAGCCATCGGACCACGCCGACGGCGTCGTCCAGCGCGGCGGGGAACGGGTGCTCGGGGGCCCGCCGGTAGTGCACCGCCACCGTGGTGATCCCGGAGTCGCGGGTGATCGACCGGCACACGCCGTCGTGCGACTGAAGGTCCCCGAACACCCAGCCGCCGCCGTGAAAGAACACCGAAACGCCGGCCCGGGCCGGCTCGGCCGGACGGTAGATCCGGACCGGCACGTCGCGCCCGCCGACCGTGATCGTCCGGTCCTCGACTGCGCCGACCTCGGGATGGTCGGTCAGCGGGTCGATCATCTCGTCGAAGTTCCTGCGCCCGTCGGGCAGCGGCAGGGTCCGGCTCGACGGGCGGCCCGCCGCGATCAGCTCGTCGAGCAGCGCGCCGACCTCGGGATGTTCCTCAGTCATAGTCTTTCTAATAGACCAATGAGCCATTAGAGTCAACCTGCGAGGAAGGTGACCTGCCATGTTGCCGAGGCCGCCGCAGACGGAGTCGACCCATGGGCTGGCCCTTCGTGCGATCGCTGCGGGTGATACGCGCGAGGGCGTCCGCCGGATCCGTCAGCTGGTCGACGATGCAGTGGAGGGCCGCGAGCTGTTTCCGCTGTTCATCGACCGCGCCAGGCGGTTTCTGCTCGACCGCCGCGTGGCACCCGCAACCGTGGCCGGTGAGGAGCAGCGGATCCTGTCGTTGCTCGGCGCTACCGCGGACGATGCGCTGGACATGCCGAGGCAGTGGGCGGGCGTGCAGGAACTGGCCACCCGGGCCGAGCTGGCCTGCCTCGCCGGGAACCGCCAGGCCGCGTCCGAGCTGGTCGAACGGTTCCGCTCGGCGTGGGTGACGGTGCACGACCGGTTCTGCGACATCGTCTGCGCGCTGTTCAGCCTGGCGGCCGGGGAGCTGGGCGAGTCGGTGGTGGGCGCGATGTGGGACGACGCGATCGGCGACATGTACCCGACCAGGGACGAGTACGCCGTGGTCCGCCGGCCGTGGGCGGAATCGGTCGAGCTGCTGCTCGCCGATGCCGCGCTGTCGCTCCGAGGGCACCTCAGCGGGCCGGGGCGCACCGGGGAGGTGTCGTTGCACGAGGAGGAGGACCGGTGGGTCTTCCGGTTCGAGCCGTGCGGATCCGGCGGCCGCACGCTGAGAGACGACGCAAACGCCGACGGCGCCGCCCGAGTCGGCCCGCCGTTCGGCTTCCGGGTCACCACGCAGGAGCACGACTGGGCCTGGCGGACCAAGGGAGTCTGCCTCTACTGCGCCCACTGCTGCCAGCTTCAGGAGCGGGCTTCCATCACCCGGCTGGGCTATCCTGTCAGGGTTGTGGAGCCCCCGGTGTGGGGCACGGCCGAACCGCGCGAGTACTGCACGTGGAGCGTTTACAAGGATCCCCAGCTTGTCCCGGCCGAGGCGTACCGGCGAGTGGGCGAGACGAAGCCCGGGGTGGGCGATGGCTGACATCGAGGCGGTAGACCTGGTATCGGCCCATCAAGTCGTTACCGAGCGCCTCCGCCACGCCATTCACATCGGCACCTATCTCCCGGGCGACAAGCTGCCGCCCGAGCGGATGCTGGCGCAGCAGCTCGGGGTGTCCCGGATGACGGTGCGTGAGGCGGTCCGGGTGCTGCGGGCCGAGGGCTACGTCTCGAGCCGGAGAGGCTCGGCGGGCGGCATCACCGTTCTCGACCAGGCGGAGGATTCCAAGCGGCTCCGGCAGGCGCTGCTCGGCCGGATGGATGAGCTGGACGACAACTTCGAGTTCCGCATCGCGGTCGAGGGCGCCGCCGCTCGGCTCGCTGCCCGGCGGCGGACCAAGGACGACCTCGCCCGGCTGCGCGAGGCATACCTCGAGCTGGAGCAGGGCCGGGAAACCGCACGGTTCAGGGCCGCCGACAACGTGTTCCATCTAGCCATAGCCGACGCCGCCAAGAACAGGTTCATGCGCCAGGCGATCGAAAACGTCCGCGCGATGACCTGGGTGCCGCTGGACCGGGTGATCTCCAACGTCTTCACGTCCGCGCACGAGCACCACGCACAGATCATCGAGGCCATCGAGAACTCCGATCCCGACGCGGCCGAGCGGGCGGTGGTTGCCCACATCCAGCGGGCACAACAAGATCTGCACCGGGTAATCCAGTAACCGGTCCGCCGGCGGGGCACCGTGCGGTTGCCGCGAAGTAGCCCAAAGGTCTAGGTTATGGTCCAAGAACGACGGTAGGCCGCCGGGTGACGGGAAGCGGTCAGCCGCGAGGTGGTGGGACGAGCTGCCAGCGGCGGGGTGGCTGGGTTGAGCGGCCCGCCACGACGACTTGGGGAGGTGGATGAGGCGAACGAGATGACAGCCGCCCGCGTGCCGGATGTTCCGGCGCTGCTGACCGGCCGGACCGCACTGGTCACCGGCGGTACCCGCGGGATAGGCCGCGGGATCGCCGAGGTGCTGTGTGCCGCCGGAGCGCGCGTGCTCATCACCGGCAGGGACGCCGTCCGCGGCCAGAAGGTCGCCGAGGAGATCTCGGCCCAGGGCTCACCGTGCGTTTTCACCGAGGCCGACGTCCGCAGCCTGGCGGATATGGAATCCGCGGCGGGCCAGGCCGAGGAGCGGTTCGGCTCGCTCGACGTCCTGGTGCAGAACGCGGGCGTCTACCCCGAGGTCTCGCTGGAGCAGATGACCGAGGACGACTGGGACCTCGTCCACGACACAAACCTGAAGGGCACATTCTTCGCGTTCCGGGCGTGCCTGCCGCTGCTGAAGCAGAGCCGGGCGGGCCGGGTCGTCCTGGTGTCCAGCATCACCGGGCCGATCACCGGCTATCCGGGGCTCGCGCACTACGGCGCCTCGAAAGCCGGGATGGACGGGTTCATGCGGACAGCGGCGATCGAGGTCGCACCGTTCGGGATCACGGTCAACGCGGTCGCGCCGGGCAGCATCCGCACCGAAGGGCTGGCCGATCTCGGCGCGGAGGCGATCGCCTCGATGGAGGCGCTGATCCCGCTGCACCGGCTCGGCGACCCGCACGAAATCGGGGGCACCGTGCTCTACCTGGCCTCGGACCTCGCCTCGTTCATCACCGGCCAGAGCATCGTGGTGGACGGCGGCCAGATTCTGCCGGAGATCCCGGGCTGAGCATGGAACCACGGGCCATACGCGACCGGGTCGCCTTTGTCACCGGCGCCGGCGGCGGCATGGGGTACCGGATCGCCGCCGACCTCGCCAGGGCGGGCGCGCAGGTGTTCGCGGTCGACGTCAAGGAGCCGCCGCAGCCCGACCCGGAAGGATCGGACCGTTCAGGCCTCCATTTCTTGCAGTTCGACATCACCGAGGCGGACCGCGTCGCGGGGGCGCTCGGCGAGTTGTCCGCGGAGTACGGCCGGCTGGACTACGTCGTCAACGCCGCCGGGGTCTGCTGGACCGACGTAGATGGCCCGGTGGGCGAGACCGACCCCGCCGTCTGGCAGCGGGTGCTCGACATCAACCTCACCGCCGCGATGCAGGTCTGCCGGCACGCGATCCCGCTGATGCAGCGCACCGGCGGGGGAGCGTTCGTGCACGTGGCGAGCGTGGCCGGGCTGCGCACCTCGGACGGCCCGTCGGACGCCTACCAGGTCTCGAAGGCGGGCCTGATGTCGCTCTCCCGGGCGATCGCGTTCGAGTACGGGCCGGAAGGGATCCGGTCGAACACGATCTGCCCGGGCGCGATCCTCACCCCGATGATCCAGCCGCTGTACGACGAGGACCCGGCGCGCGCCGTCCGGATGGCCAACCGCACCCCGCTGCGGCGGCTCGGCACGCCCGAGGACGTCTCGTCGGCTTGCCAGTTCCTGCTGTCGGACGACGCGTCGTTCATCACCGGCACCGACATCGTCGTCGACGGCGGATGGACGCTGGCGCTGGCATGAGCGAGAACGCGATCGAGGGCGCGCGGGTCGTCCAGCTCGAGGTTCCGGACCTGGACGGGGGGCTGCGGGCGAAGCTGGTTTCGGCGGCGAAGGCGCTGTCGCCGGCCGGTGCCGCCATGTGCACGATCATGTTCGGGCTCACCCAGGCCGACGACGTGTACGAGAGCCCCGCGTCATCGTCGGATAACGGCTTCCCCGACCTCGTGATGCGTCCCGACATGGCGACCGCCCGGACGCTGCCGTGGTGCGACGGGACCGTGGCGGTGCTGTGCGACCTGTACGGTCCCGACGGCGCGCCGTATCCGGTGGCGCCGCGAACAGTGCTGCGGACCGTGGCCGACCGGTGCGCCGAGCTCGGGTTCGAGGCCCGGTTCGCGGCGGAGTTCGAGTTGTGCGTCGTCCACCAGGGGGATGACGCTGTTCCGCTCGGCCGGACCATGAACGCGTACAGCTTGCTGCGGCTTCGGGAACTGCGGCCGCTCGCGCAGGCGTTCTTCGAGCGCATGGAGGCGGTCGGCATCCCGATCGAGTCGGTGCACACCGAGCTCGGCCACGGGATGCTGGAGTTCGCGATCTCGCACGCGCCGGCCGGTGAGGCCGCCGACCACGCGGCCCGGGCCAAGGCGTACCTGAAAGAGCTGTGCGGTGAGATGGGGCTCGTCGCCACGTTCATGCCCAAGTGGCGCAGCGGTGCGCCGACGTCGGGCTGCCACTTCCACCAGAGCCTGTGGCGGGACGGGGACAACGCCTTCTGGTCGGAGGACGGCGGGCTGTCCGCCCTTGCCCGGCAATACCTGGCCGGGCAGCTCGCCACGATGGCGGACGTCAGCGTGCTGTTCAACCCGTCGGTCAACGCGTACCGGCGGCTGCAGCCGGGAACCTGGACCCCGGTGACCGCCTCGTGGGGGGTGGACAACCGGACCGCGGCCATCCGGGCGATCACCGGATCGCCGAAGGGCGCCAGGCTCGAGCATCGCCGGGCCGGCGCCGACGTCAACCCGTACCTGGCGATCGCCGCCATGCTGGCGGGCGGGCTGCACGGCATCGCGGAGAAGCTGGAGGCGCCCGACCCGGCGACCGGCGACGCGGTCGCCGACGGCCGGTTCCCGCGGCTGGCCACGACGCTCGCCGACGCGGTCGACGCGCTGCGCGGCTCCGAGGTCGCGCCCGGCCTGCTCGGCCGGGAGTTCGTCGACCACTACCTGCTGTCCCGCGAGGTCGAGCTGCGGCTCTGGCGTGAGTGGGAGGCCGAGCAGGTGACCGAGTGGGAGCACCGGCGATACTTCGAGACGTCCTGAAGGTGGGGCAGGAGGCACATGGATACCGATGATGAGCAGCGCTCTGCCGTAGAGAAGCGGCTGCGCGACGAGGGGATCGAGACCGTGCTCTGCGTGGTGCCCGATCTCTGGGGCAGGCTGATGGGGAAGCGGGTGACCACGGACAGCTTCCTGAAGACCGCGCTGCGGTCCGAGGGCCTGCACGCCTCGCTGTACCTGTTCGTCGTGGACATGGACATGGACCCGCGGCCCGGCTACGAGCTGAGCAACTGGCGCACCGGGTTCTCCGACTTCCGCATGGTTCCGGACCTCACGACATTCCGGCTGGCCCCGTGGCTCGACAAGACCGCGATCGTGATCTGCGACGGCTACGAGGAGGACAGCGACCAGCTGGTCGAGGTGGCACCGCGGTCGATCCTGCGCCGCCAGCTAGACCGGGCCGCCGCCGAGAACCTGCGCTTCAAGACAGCGGCCGAGCTGGAGTTCTACCTTTACAAGACCCCCCCGGCGCAGGCGTGGGCCAGCAGATACACCGATCTGGAGCCGCTGAGCTACTACCGGTCCGACTACCACATTCTGCAGTCGAGCCGGGACGACCACTTCATCGAGGCGATCCGGCGGCACATGAACGCCGCCGACATCGAGGTGGAGTTCTCCAAGTCGGAGTGGGGGCTCGGGCAGCAGGAGATCAACCTGCGTTACGCCGAGGCGCTCGAGATGGCCGACCGGCACGTGCTGTACAAGAACGGCGTCAAGGAGATGGCGCAGGCCAACGAGTGGAGCGCCACGTTCATGGCCAAGCCCGCCATCTCCGACATCGGGTCTTCATGTCACATCCACGCCAGCGTCTGGGACACCGATGACAATGCGAGGATGGCCGACCCCTCGGCGCCGCACGACCTCTCCGGCATCGGCCGGTCGTTCCTCGGCGGGCTGCTCGAGCACACCCCGGAGCTGTTTTGGCTGTTCGCGCCGAACGTCAACTCCTACAAGCGCTTCCAGAGCGCGTCCTTCGCCCCCACGGCCGTGACCTGGGGACGCGACAACCGGACCTGCGGCTACCGGCTGGTCGGGGCCGGCGAGTCGCTGCGCATCGAGAACCGGATGCCGGGCGCCGACGTCAACCCGTACCTGTCCGCCGCGGCCACCGTGATGGCCGGCCTCGACGGCATCAGCCGCCAGCTGGACCCAGGCGAGCCCTTTGACGGAGACGCGTACAGCGACGGCGACCTGGCGCTGGTGCCAACCACGCTGCGCGACGGGCTCGACCTGTTCGAGGGCTCCTCGCTGGCCAGCGAGGAGCTAGGTGCGGCCGTGCACGAGCACCTGGTCCACTTCGGCCGGCAGGAGCTCGAGGCGTTCCAGCACGAATGCGTCACCGACTGGGAGCGGATCCGCTACTTCGAGCGCATCTGAGGTGCCCATGCCTGAGTACTTCGACCTCGGCAGCCACGGCCGTCCGGTCACGACCACGTCTGCGGACGCGCAGCAATGGTTCGACCGCGGGTTCACCTGGGCGTACGCGTTCAACCACGAGGAGGCGGTGCGCTGCTTCGAGCGCGCGATCGAGCAGGATCCCGGATGCGCGATGGCGCACTGGGGCATCGCGTACGCGATCGGGCCCAACTACAACAAGGGCTGGGACGCGTTCGATCCGGTTGACCTGTCCACCTCCCTGGAGCGCGGCCACGCTGCCGTGCAGCGGGCGATCGGCAGCCTCGACGGCGCGAGCGCGGCCGAGGCCGGCCTGGTGCACGCGATGGCCGCCCGCTTCCCCTCGGCCGCCCCGCCCGTGGCCGAGGGTGAATGGAACGAGGCCTACGCGGACGCGATGCGCGGTGTCTACGCCGCCCACCCCGGCGACCTGGACGTGGCGGCGCTGTTCGCGGACGCGCTGATGAACGTGACCCCGTGGCAGCTGTGGGACCTGCGCTCCGGCAGCCCGGCCGAGGGCGCTCACACCGCCGAGGCCGTGGACGTGCTGGAACGGGCCGTCGGCCTGCCCGGCGGCCGGTCGCACCCGGGTGTGCTGCACATGTACATCCACCTGATGGAGATGTCGCCGCAGCCGGAACGGGCGCTCCGGGCGGCCGACTGGCTGCGGAACCTGGTCCCGGACGGCGGCCACCTGCAGCACATGCCGACCCACATCGACGTGCTGTGCGGGGACTACCGCAGCGTGGTCCGGTCGAACTCGGCGGCGATCGCCGCCGACGAGAGGTTCGCCGCCCGGGAGGGCGCGATGAACTTCTACACGCTCTACCGGGCGCACGACTATCACTTCAAGATCTACGGCGCGATGTTCCTCGGTCAGTCCGAGACCGCGCTGGAGGCGGCCGGCCAGCTCGCCGCGGCCCTGCCCGAGGAACTGCTGCGGGTCGAGGTTCCCCCGATGGCCGACTGGCTCGAGGGCTTCGTGCCGATGAAGCTGCACGCGCTGATCCGCTTCGGGCGCTGGCAGGAGATCATCGACACGCCGCTGCCCGACGACGCGGCTCTCTATTCGGCCACGACCGCGATGACGCACTACGCCAAGGGGGTCGCGTTCGCCGCGACCGGGCGCCTGGACGAGGCGGAGGACCAGCGGCTGCTGTTCGCCGCCGCGGTCGCCCGGGTGCCGGATTCCCGGACCGTGTTCAACAACACCTGCCTGGACATCCTGGCCGTCGCCTCGGCCATGCTGGACGGGGAAATCGACTACCGCGCGGGCAAGATCGACGCGGCGTTCGCGCACCTGCGCCGGGCGATCGAGCTCGACGACGGGCTGCCCTACGACGAGCCCTGGGGATGGATGCAGCCGGTCCGGCACGCGTACGGCGCGCTGCTGCTCGAGCAGGGCCGGGTGGCAGAGGCCGAGGCCGTGTACCGGGCGGACCTGGGCCTCGACGACACGCTGCCGCGGGCGAACCAGCATCCCGGCAACGTCTGGAGCCTGCACGGCTACCACGAGTGCCTGGTGCGGCTCGGCAAGACCGAGCAGGCAAGGATCATCCGGCAGCAGCTCGACCTCGCCGCCGCCCAGGCCGACGTCCCCATCAACGCCTCCTGCGCCTGCCGCCTCAGCGCAATGCCGCGTACGTAACGCGGCGGTTGGCCAACGCTGGCGATAGTGGGCGAGGGCATCACCATGTAATGCTTCTTTTATGACGACGAAGCTCGCTGTGAGCCTGCCGGACGATCTGGTGGAGCAGGCGCGACGGGCGCGGGGTCAGTGTCCGGCCTGGATACTGGCATCGGTGATGGCCTGGGCGTTCGCGGCGGCCAGCTTGAGGAATGCCGCGGCCCGGCTTAAGGTCTCGCCGATCGCGTGTCCCGCTAGCTGTTCCTGATATCCGCGGTGCCTTGCCCTCTCCCACGCCCGTCCGTGTGACGGCAGCGGCGCTAGGGCTGGTTCTGGCACCGACCTCCAGACCCAGCCGGTGATCGAGTCCTCACCAGCGTGTGGGCTGGCCTGGCTGGGCTCGATGATCTCGCCGAGATCTCCGTCGCTGCCGATGCGATTGCGGACGAAACGTAGACCTGCCAGGGTGCCCTCGACCAGTTCCCGTTGTGGGGGAGCCTGGCTTGCCATCACGCTGTCGTAGGCCGCCGGGTGATGGCGCACCAGCGTGGCGTCGACGATGGTGACACGCCACACGGCCTCGCTGATCACGGTGAATGCGCGCGGCTGGTCGGCTGATGCGACCCGGGACAGCCGTTGCGTGGCGTCGGTCATCGCGGTGACCGACCACACCAGTGCGCTCGCTCCGGCCGCCAGATCCCCGGCATGCTCGCGGTTCCAGGCGTCCCGGCATGGTGCCGAGCAGAACCGGTCGTGCTCGCGCCGCGGCACGAACGAGGTGCCGCACTGCTCGCACTTCCGGATGTTAGCTGCCACGTGGTCCATCCCCCTAACCCTTACCGATGCGGGTAAACGCAAGATGACTGACTGCTGGAGACGCCTCCCGATCATCTTGTGTTCACTTTTCGTTCATCATCAAGTCGGTGGTATGTCGACTGGGCTCGTTAATTTCGTCACAAACGCAGATCGCGGCCCGCCATCAGGCAGGCGGCCTCAGCGGCGAGGGGATGCGGGTGACCGAGATCCGGGCCAGGGAACTGATCGCCGAACTGGACGAAGCGTCGCTGAGCAGGGTCCACATGCGGGCCGTGCTGGCATCGGGGATGGGCTTCTTCACCGATGCCTACGACTTGTTCGTCATCGGGGTCGCCTCCGCGCTGATCACCAAGGACTGGAACCTGAGCCCGGGGCATCTCGCGCTGCTCAACTCCACCATGCTGTTCGCCGCGTTCGTCGGCGCGTTCGTGTTCGGTCGGTTCGCCGACGTGATCGGCCGCAAGCACGTGTACTGGCTGGTCGCAGCCATCACGATCGTCGGGGCGCTGGGATCGGCGTTCGCGCCGTCCTTCTGGGTGCTGATCGCGTTCCGCTTCGTGCTGGGGATCGGCGTCGGCGGTGACTACCCGGTCAGCGCCGTGATGGTGAGCGAGTACGCCAACCGCAAGGACCGCGGCAAGCTGGTCGGGATGGTGTTCGGGACCCAGGCGCTCGGGCTGATCGTCGGTCCGCTGGTCGCCCTGGCCCTGCTCGGCGGCGGGCTCGGCGACGACACCGTGTGGCGCATCCTGCTCGGCGTCGGCGCCCTCCCGGCCGCGGGAGTGATCTATCTGCGCACCCGGATGCCCGAGTCCCCGCGCTATCAGATCCAGGTGCGAGGCAAGGCAAAGCCGCAGATCGGGCTGCGGGCGTTCCTCACCGACCGCCGGTGGCTGATCATGCTGGCGGGCACGGCCGGGACCTGGTTCCTGCTCGACTACGCGTACTACGGCAACACGATCTCCACCCCGCAGATCCTGTCCCTGATCTCGCCGACCGCCTCCACCATGACCAAGATCGCCATCCAGCTGGCCATCTTCGTGGTCGCGGCGGTGCCGGGCTACGTGCTCGCGATCGCCCGGCTGGACAAGATCGGGCACCGGCGGCTCCAGCTGTTCGGGTTCGCGGCGATGGGCCTGTGCTTCCTGATCATCGCGGCGATACCCGGCATGACCACCATGGTCGTCCCGTTCCTGCTCGTGTACGGAGTGAGCTACTTCTTCACCGAGTTCGGCCCCAACATGACCACGTTCGTCATGCCCAGCGAGCTGTACCCGGTCGACATGCGCGCCACCGGGCACGGCATTTCGGCCGGCATCGGCAAGCTTGGCGCCTTCATCGGCGTCTTCCTGTTCCCGCTGCTGAACGACTGGTTCGGGCTGCGCGGCACGCTGCTGCTCACGGCCGGGGTGGCCATGCTGGGCTTCGCGCTCACCCTGGTGCTGCCCGAGCCGGCCGGGCGCAGCCTGGAAGACATGCCGCTGGGCCGTCGCGAAACGGGCGCCCCGGCGCTCAGCCTGGCCGGCCAGCCGCAGTCCGCGGAAGGTCCTGCCTCGGCCGCCTGACCCGGGTCATCTCAGCATGGCGCCGGCATCGAGCGGCAGGCCTACGCCGGTGATGAAGCGGGCCTCGTCGGAGGCGAGGAACAGCGCGGCGTTCGCGACGTCATGCGGCTCGATCCAGGGCGTGGGCAGCACGTTCCACCGTAGGTAGTGGTTGCGCACCTCCTCCTCGGTCGCGCCGGGATGGCCGATGAGATTGTCCATGTACTGCTGGCTGGTCACCATGTCGGTGAGCACCACGGTGGGGTCGACCGAGTTGACGCGCACGCTGTATTCGGCCAGCTCGAGCGCGAACGCGCGCACCAGCCCGAGCACGCCGTGCTTCGCCGCGGTGTAGTGCGCGAACTGGCGGTTGGCCCGGTGGCTGAGCACGGAGCCGATGAAGACCATCGCCCCGCTCCGCTGGCTGATCATCTGGGGGCTGACCGCCTTGGCGCTCTGCCAGACGCCCTTCAGGTTGACGGCCAGCATCGCGTCCCACTGATCATCGGTCAGCTCCCAGGCGCTGCCCCAGGAGTCGATGCCGGCGGCGGCGACCAGTATGTCGACCGAGCCAAGCTCGCTGACGGTGCTCGCGACCGCCGCACGCATCGCCTCCCCGTCCCTGACGTCCGCCACCAGCGGCAGGCACCGGCGGCCAAAAGACCGAACCGCGCTCGCCGTGTCTTCCAGCTGGCGGGTGCTGCTCGGCTCATAGGGGACCGTGGGCATCGCCGCGCCGATGTCCAGCGCGGCGATGTCGGCGCCCTCCTCGGCCAGCCGCAGCGCGCAGGCGCGGCCGATGCCGCGCGCCGCGCCGGTCACGACGGCCACCCGGCCGGCGATCCGTCCCCCGGTCATGCCGGCGTCCCCTCGTGGATGCGGCAGGCATGACCGGCGGCGTCGAGAGCGTCGTCGCGGTAGTCCTCCACGACCTCGCACGTGTGCTTGTGGTAGATCAGCCCGTCGTCGTTGACCCAGTACACGTCGACACCGAACTCGCGGCACTTGCGGCCCTGGGCCCGGATCGTGTAGCTCGCGGTGGTCTCGCTGACGATGATGTCGCCGTAAGCCGCGCGGAAGGTGCGGGTGAGCACGTAGTCATCGAGGCTGGCGAACCACTCGGCCGGGTGGTCGTGCACTTCCTTCGGGGTGAGCACCCGGCTGCCGAACTTGGTCCGGGCCTCGGGTGCATAAAGCGCCGCCACACCGGCCGCGTCATGGGCCTGATACAGCCGCTCGACGTTCCGCACCCAGGCCTCCGGGTCAGCCACCGCCATGTCAGTCCTTCCTCTCGGTGTTTATTGCGAGTTCGTGCTCGTCATGGCTCTCAGCCGCTGTCATCGGCCATCGCGAGGCCGAGGGCGGCGGCATAACGGTGGCCGGGAGACGGGCCGGGCAGCGCGGCGCCGACGTTGCCCCGGCCAGCCGCCACGCCGTCCGGGAGCGAACGCAACAGCACCCCGAGGAGCTCCTCGTCCGCGGCGGGACCGCCGACGATCAGGATCTGCTCCGGGCGTGCCTCGCGCCCGGCCAGGGCGCGCCGCAGGTTCACCGCGATCACGGCCTGCTTCAGCCGGAGCCGGACCGCCCGCCACTCCGCCGGGCTGCGACCCCGGTCGAAGGACAGCAGCCCGGCTGGGCCCATCACCGCGAGCGTGCCCGCCGCCGACGCCGGGGCGGGACGGTCAAGGAAACCGTGCGTGCCGTCCTCGGCCTCAAACCGCTGGCCACCGTCCACGCGCAGGCACGGGCCCCGTTTGACCCACTCCGCCGCGGCGCGGGATGCGCCAAGTGTTTCGGCGATCGCCGCGGTGAGGAGGTCGCCCGCTCCCGCTGCCACGACCTCGGCATCCGGGGTGATGACGTCGATCGTGCCGGCGCCAAGGTCCACCACGATCGCGTCCGGCCGGGCGCCGGGGGTGGTGAGCGCGCCGCGGCGTGCAGCGGCCGGCTCGGTTCCGGCGATGCGCACCGGGCAGCCGAGCAGCTCGGCTAGCTGACCCGCGTGGTCGGTTCCGGCCTCCATGCGGTCCAGCGACGCGGCCACGATCGACCGGCCGAGGCTGCCCCGCCGCGCCGTCGCCACGTCGGCCACGGCGGCGAGGTCCACCGCGAACAGGTCATCCACCCCGGCCGCAATAGGGTCGTGGGGCCCACGCTGTTTCTCTAGCAACAGCGGGGGTCCCACCACACTACTGAGGGAGGTCGGCTCGGTACCGGTGCCGTAGCGCGTGACCGCGCCGACCGGCCAGTCCGGCATCAACCCGCAGGCTTCCCGCAGCGGGACACGTTCCCCGCGCGCCTCCACCCATGGCTCCGCGCGTGGGTGGGAGCCGGGCCAGGCGGATGGCTGGGAACCTGGGCTGGCGGGTGTGCGGGAGCCCGGCCCGGGGGCTGATTCGGCGAGGCCGATCACGGCGTTTGAGTAGTCCACCAGGGAGCGGCACAGGGTGACGGCGTCGGCGGTGGCCTCGGCGTCGCCGAGCGCGAACGCCGCGGCGAGCGCGACCGGATCGGTCAGCAGCGTCAGCGGCTGCCCCGGCGCCCTGACCTCGACCGCGACGAGCGGGCACGCCGCCACCCCGGACACGTCGACCTGGTCGATCACGGGCACGCGGGAGTCGATGCGGTTGGCGATCAGCACCCCCTCGTCGCTCGCCACGAGCACCGCCTCGACCGGCATCCCAGCTCCGGCCAGGCCGCGCAGCAGCTCCGCGGCGCGGGCGTACCCGAGCCCCGGCGGGACCATGGCGACGAAGGGGTGCGCCGTCGGCGGATTCTGCGGCGCGCTGTCGAGCCAGAGCGGGACCCCGACGCAGCTCCCGCTGCCGCCGGGGGTCGCAACGCCGGCGGCGAGCAGCCGCAGCCGTCCGGTCGACGGCGGGAGCACGGGAACGGTCAGCGTGGTCGTGTCCACCGCCCGCAGCGGCGCGATCCTGGCCTCGTCCACCCGCCAGCCGTGACGGCGCTCGAGCCTGCGGACCAGCGCGGCGGCGCCGCGCAGCGACTCGGCCGACCCCTTACGTCCCCTCGTCGGCAGCCGGTCCATGCCGAGCAGCCGGCCGTCGGCCAGCACGGCGACCTCCGTGGTCGCATTGCCGACATCCACCCCCGCGATGATCGCCACCCGATAAGCCCGTCATGCGCAGAGCCCTCGGCGGGCGTATATCTCCGCCGCCTCCGCGAGCAGTGCGGCGCAGCGTGGCAGCCCGCGCCCCTCAAGGTCGCTGGCGAGCCCGGCCAGCCGCTCGGGCGTGGACCGGCCGGGCCGCAGTGCGTCGTAGATCGCCAGGACCTCCTCGTCGGGGAGGCGAGTCAGCTCGGCGGCGCGGCGCAGGTTCTCCGCGAGCTGCGGGTTCGCGTGCGCGGCCGCGATGTCCGCCTGCCGCTCCAGGGTCTCGGGATGGATCCGCAGGTCCGAGACCCCGAGCTCGCCGCGGCGGACCGCCTCGAGCGTTAGCTCGCCGGTCTCCCGCCCGGACAGCGCGCGCACCACCGGAACGCCGGTCATCGCAGCCCCTCCTGGGACAGTTCCTCTGGCGCCGCACCGGGTTTGACCCAGGCGCGTTCCAGCTCCATCAAGGCGATCACGGTGGTGTGGTACCTGGCCTCGATGGCCTCGTCGCTGTACGGGTTGCGGGCCGCGTCCGGGGTGCCGCCCCTGGCATGGCGCGCGGCATTCGCGCCGAGCAGGCGGTACAGCTCGGGGGTGACGCTCGGGGCCACCGAGTACAGCTCCAGATTGGCGAGCGGGGCGAGGTCCCGGCGGTGGATCAGGGCGGTTCCCTTGCCCTGCAGCCCGATCCCGATGCCAGACCCGGCCAGCCGGGCGGCGGCCAGCCCGATGCGGCCGAGGTCCACCGTGTCGTTGAACCGGACCACCCGGCCGACGCAGCCTTCTTCCTCCAGCCCGGCGAGCAGTTCGGCGAGCACGGCCGTGACGGTCATGCCGGACAGGCAGCGCCACACGTCCCGCCCGACCGCGGGCGACACCCCGATCACCACGTCGCGCGGGTCCTGGCCCGGGTGCGCCGGGCCGGCCGGCTCGAGCAGCGACGTCGCGTAGCTGGCCTGCTGCGCCCGCAGGTCGTCGACGCCGCGTTCCTGGCGGATGGCGTCGATTTCCCGCTGCCGCTGCGGCGGCGGCTCGTATCCGGTGCCGGGGCCGGCATAGTCGTTGGGGTCGGTGATCAGGGACAGGACGCCCAGGTTCTCGTCGAAGATGGCCGAGGTCTGCAGGTAGTCCCCGGCGAGCCGGGCGCGGGTCATGGCCATGATCCGCTCCGCCTCGTCCTCATACCCGGTCTCGTCCAGCGCGGCGACCACGTCCAGGACGGTCAGCCCGCCCTCGCGGATCGCATGCGCGGCGTTGAGCACGGCCAGCGTGTCGGTCTCACCCAGGTCCTTCGAGCCCGCGGCGTCAATGGCCCGCTCGACGTGCTCGTCGGTGAAGTCGACCAGACCGAGGTGACGGTACACGGACTGGCACGCCTGCGCCGCGTTCTGGCGGAGGGCCTTGATCCGTTCCGGCGGCACGGTCCGCAGCCCGCCGTCGACCCCCCAGTCCCGCTGCATGGCCAGGAAATCGTCGATGTCCTCGGCATTGAAGTTGCTCGGCCCGAACATGTTGTCGTACCGCTGGATGCTGCCGAAGCCGCTGAACATGAAGTCGGAACCGGCCAGAACGATCGGCAGCGTCCGGGACGTGCGGCGCATCTCCGACTCGCTCATCAGCGCGTCATTGCCGGAGCAGGACTCCAGGTTGCGCATCATGACCATGAGGTTCTCGGCCATCAGCTCGCGCAGCCCGCGCGGCACCGAAGCGGCCACGCTGGCCCCGTCGATGCCGCCGTTCTGGACTCCCTGGGCGCCGACCGCGCGGGCCAGCGCGACACAGCGCGCCTCCAGGTACAGCATCGACCTGCCCTCAGCGCCCGCCATGAGCACTTCGGCACCCGCGCCGGACGACACCCGCATCTTCATCCCCCGGGACGCGTACGCCGAGGTCAGGAATGCCTTCGACCACGGGGTGTCGTCCCCGTCCACGAACACCTGCTCGGTGCCGTAGAGGGAGACGGTCTCCGCGTACGACGTCAGCCCCCGCATGCCCAGCTCGAGCTCGAGCGCCTCCTCGACCGAGCACTGGAACAGCACGCCCTGCGCCCCGACCGCCGCGCCGATCAGGCAGGCGACCGCGTTGCTCGGCGCGTCGGCCAGCACCGGCACCGTGGTCTCGATTTCGCGGAACCCGAACGCGGCAGCGGTGGCGGAGTCGGCCGCGAGCAGCAGCGGGTCGTCCAGGCGGTTGGTGACGTGCGCCTGGTTGCTCGGGGTGCGGCGGGCCCGCAGCTTGGTCATGGCCTGCCCCAACTCGGCGGGCCGCAGCAGGGCGAGCACCCGGGCGAGCTTGGCCGGGGTGGCGCCGGCCGACAGCCGCACGATCTCGGCCCGCGGCACGTCCGGGGTGACCAGGCGGCGCGCGAACTCCACGTCGGACAGTCCCATGGCCTCGTCGGCCGTTTCCAGGTCAAGGCCGTGCCTGGCGATGTAGGCGTCGATCGCGTCGAAGTTGTCCTCTGCGACGCCGTCCAGTTCCACAACCCGGCCGCCGGAGATCACCAGCCCCGGCTCCGGATCGTGCGGGGAGCGCAGCGCGATCAGCCCGAGCGCGGGCTGCTCCTTGGCGAAGCCGTCCAGGTTCACCCGCTGGGCGTCCATGAACCGCACCCGGCCTACCGGCCGGTCGGCGGCGTTCATCGAGGCCTCATCGCCCGGGCCAGTCTGCGCTGTCATCGGCACCTCCCGTCAGATCGCGGTCTGGGACCGCAGCTCGATCAGCCGGCCGCGGGCGCGCGCGGGGCGCGCAACGCCGCCCTGTCCCGGGGTGCGCACCACGATCCTGGTGCGGTCGGCGCGGAACAGGTCATGGGAGAACTCGATCGGCTCGTCCGCGGTGTCGGTGGTGGTGCGGCTGATCGACAGCAGCGGCGCGCCCGGCGCGACGTCGAGGACCATCGCCTCGTCCGGCGACGCGGCGACCACCTCGATGCGCTCCACCGCTTCCTTGGGCCGGGTGCCGAAGCGTTCTTCGAGCAGGTCGTACACGGATCCGCCCAGCGGGAGCTCCAGCAGGCCGGGGAAGCGGTCTGCGGGCAGCATGGCCTGCTCGACGGAGATCGGGCTGCCGTCGGCGAGCCGGATCCGCACCAGGTCGATCACCAGGTCGCCCGGGCGCAGCCGCAGCGCCTGGGCGGCCGACTCGCTCGCCCCGGACATCCGGGCGCTCAGCACCCGGGTGCCCGCCACGACCCCCTGGCTGCGCAGCCAGGCGGGAACGCCGACCACCCGGGACAGGTCCCGCTCGATCTTCCCCTTGCTGACGAACGTGCCGCCGCCGCGGCCCGGCACCCGGCGAACCATGCCGCTTTCCTCGAGCACGGCGAGGGCCTGGCGCAGCGTCGTCCTGCTTACGCCCAGTTCCGTGGCGAGCGCCCGCTCGGCGCCGAGCCGGTGGCCGGGCCGCAGGTCGCCGGTTGCGATCTGGTCGGCGAGGACGCGGCGCACGTCTTCGGAGGCGCGGGCGCTACTCATTGGCGCGCCTCCGGCACGGTACTCATTGGCGCGCCTCCGGCACGGTACTCATTGGCGCGCCTCCGGCACGACGCTCACTACCCCTCCAGGGCGGCGAGCGACTCGGGCAGGACCTGGCCGCCGTCAACGACGATGGTCTGCCCGGTGATGTACCCGGCCTCGTCGCTGGCCAGGAACAGGGCCGTGTACCCGATGTCGTCCACCGTGCCAAGCCGCCGCAGCGGCACCGAAGCGGTCATCTGGGCCATGTAGTCATCGCCGAGATCGGCAAGGCCCTCGGTGATGATGTTGCCCGGCATCACGGCGTTGATCGTGATGCGGCTGGCCGCGAGCTCGATCGCCGCGGTGCGCATGAAGCCGAGCTGGCCGGCCTTGCTGGCCCCGTAGTGACACCAGCCGGGGAACCCGGTGATCGGCCCGGTGATCGACGAGGTGAGGATGACCCTGCCGTGGCCAGAGGCCGCGAGGGCGGGCAGGCACGCCTGCACCGACAGGATGCTGCCCTTCAGGTTGGTGCCGATGACCTCGTCGATGTCGGCCTCGGTCATGTCGGCCAGCCTGGCTTCGGGGAAGACCCCGGCGTTGGCGCACAGCACGTCGATGCCGCCCATGCGGTCGGCCGCCGTCTGCGCCATCCGGTCGCAGTCATCCCGCCGGGCCACGTCGGCGAGCAGATAGGATACCTCGGCGCCGCCCGCGGACAGCTCGGCCACGCTCGCCTTCGCGGCCTCCTCGTCGCGCCCGGTGATCAGGATCCGGGCGCCGCTCCGAGCGAACACCGCGGCGATTCCCTTGCCGATGCCGCGGGTCGCACCGGTGACCACCACGGCCCGGCCCTCGATCGATGTGAACATGCTCGCTATCCCTTCACTCTGCCGGGCGGCCGCCAGCCGGCCCGGCTGAGGTACGTCTCGGCCAGATCGCAGCTGTCCCGGGTGTAGCCGGCTCCGAGTTGCTGCGCGATGTCCACCGCCCGGTGCGAGCCGATCCACGCGACCAGCAGCAGGCGCCGGAACAGGATGAAGGTCCAGATCTCCGCTTCGTCCGCCGCGGAGAGCTCCGCCTCCCGGCGGTAGCCGGTCAGCCACGCGTCGATCAGCCCGGGGACCTGAGGTTCATGCTCGAAGAAGCTCACCGACGTTCCGACGTCGTACAGGTACCAGCCGAACCCGGAGTCGTCGAAGTCGATCACGCTCACCCGTCCGTCGTCGTCCACGAGCAGGTTGGCCAGCCGGGTGTCGGCGTGGATCAGCCCATAGCGGTCCGGTCCGGCGCCGAACGCGGCCAGCCGGGCCTGCAGGGCGGCGTCGAGCCGGCCCAGCACCTCCCGTTCCTCGGTGCCCACCCCGATCCCGTCCTGCCAGCGCCCCCAGCGCGCCACGGAGCCGAACGCCTCGTCGTATCCCCAGACGAACCTCGTGAAATCCGCCGGGCGCGCCCACTGCCGGGCGTGCCGGTGCATCCGCGCGGTGATCTCGCCAAGCTCGGCGAAATGCTCGATCGAGTCATCGACCGGCTCGGTCCCGGGCAGGAATTCAAACCGCACACAGCTGCGCTGTTCACCGCCCACCCCGCCCGCTATACCTGCCTCGTCGGTCACCGTCACAACCCGGCGGCCGTCGGTGGCGGCGAGCACCCGCGGCGTGCGCACCCCGGCTTCGGCCCGCAGCGCATCCATCCAGGTCAGCTCCGACGCGATCTCCGCGTCGCTGTGATAGCCAAGCCGGTGCACCCGCAGCACGGAACGGCCGGCATCGGGATCCTCAACGAGGTAAGTCGCGTTCTCCGAGACGTTGAGCAGCCGGACCTCGGTCCCGGGATGACAGCCGTAGGCGGCGAGCGCCCGCTGCGCGCACCGGGTGACCCTGTCCAGTACGTCCCCGCCGCCCGACAGGTCGTGAAGTTCAGTCATTAGTCCCACCCCGTCCCGCCCCCCATCATGCCTGCTTGCGGCCTTCTATCGCTCCCAGGACGGCAGCGATCTCCTGCTGGGCCCGCAGCACGTCGGATGTGGCGCCGCTCATGTAGATGCGCCCGGCGACCCCGATCATGGACACGTCCACCAGCGTGATCCCGGGCGCAACCCGCTCGGCCTCGTTCGCGGCCACGGCGGAGAACAGCGCGGGCGTCACCTCGCACACGAGCAGGGTGTCGCCGGGGATCACCATGGACCCGCCGCGGTTGCGGTTGATGATGACCGCCTGCCGGTCCGTGACGTCCTCGATGACGTCGGAGAACAGGATCTCCGGCCGAAGCTGGTCCGAGGCGTCGGCACGCAGCCCGGCCAGGATCGCCTGCCCGGCCCGCTCGACGTCGGCGAGGTCGGGGCCGTGCACCTCAAGCACGCCGAACTGGCGCTCCACGTACAGGATCCCGGGCTCGACGGTCGGCACCGCGCGCAGGGCCAGGTCGGTGACCCGCTCGATCGCGAGCGCCGGAGCCACCTCGACGATCAGCGAGTGCTCACCCTGGAACGGCGGATAGCCCCTGGCCCGGGTGGGCGTGCCCAGATACGCGGCGAACTGCCGTTGCAGATCCCGGACGAGCAGGTAGACGCGCAGTTCCGGGGTTGCCCGCCCGCCGGAAGCTGGTGGGACCACGCCTACTCGCTGCGGATCGTGAAGTGCTTGCCGAGTTCGGTGTGCGGCCGCGGGATGACGTGCACGGACACGAGCTCGCCGACGCTGGTCGCGGTCTCCGCGCCCGCCTCAGTGGCGGCCTTCACCGCCCCCACGTCCCCGATGATCGTTACGGCCACCAGGCCGTCGCCCACCTGGTCGCGGCCGACGATCGTCACGTTGGCGGCCTTCACCATCGCGTCTGCCGCGGCGAGTGCGGCGACGTATCCCTTGGTCTCGATCATGCCGATCGCGTTGTCAGCCATTAGCTGCCTCTCTTCTTCTTCGGGCTTGCCCCGGGTTTGTCGCCGGACGGCTCGTCGATCGAGCCGATGATCAGGGCGTCGACCGGCGGCGGACGCCCGGGAAACCAGGCCGCAGCCACCGAACCCTGCGCGACCAGCACCCGTTCACCCACCCCGCTGCCGAGGACGTCGAACGCCACCAGCCGCTGCCCGGACCCCTCCGCCTCGACCTCGAGGAAGGCACCGTTCGGGATCTCCGCCAGCCGGCGGGTGGACCACACGTTTCCCACCACCGTCGCGGTAAGCATCAGCGCTCCCTCTCGATCTCGACCCCGGCCGCCCGGGCACGGTCCCGGGCCAGCGGGGTCAGCACGGCACGGCGGCCGAGCACCAGCCGGGCGCCGGCCTTGGCCGCCTCCGCGACCATGGCCTCGGTCACCGCGCCCTTTTCCACGCGGTGGGCCGGCTGCGCGGATCCCGGCAGGGCCGCGGGTGCCAGCCGGAACCGGAGCCTGCCCGACCGCAGTTCGTCCCGGTGCTTGGGGTTCTCGAACAGGTGCAGCAGGCGCCGGACGAACGCGCCGAGGTCGGCGTCCGTGCGCAGGCTGACGGTCTCCACCGACTGCGCATCCTCGCTGACCGGGTACGCGAGGCCCGGCTGCGCTGGCGCGGGCTGCGCCGTGGCCGGCAGCAACTCGGCCAGCACCTCGCGGATGACCGCGCGCACCGCGTCGGAGTCGGGCCCGGTGAGGCTCACGACCCGCTCCGCAGGGCGTCTTCGGCGGCCTCGGCCGCCTGCCGCACGTCCGCCTCGGAACCGGACAGGTACACCCGGCCGGTCGCGCCGATCATCCGGTAGTCGACGACCTTGATCCTGGCGGCCTTCTCGGCCTCGTTCGCGGCCAGGATCGCGTACGAGGCCGGCTGCATCTCGAGCACGAACAGCGACTCCCCGGCCAGCGCCATCGAGCCGATCTTGTTCCGGTTGATCAGGAAGGCGTGCTGCGGATCCAGCATGGTGATGATCTTCGACGCGAGCACCTGCGGGCGGGTCGCGTCCCGTGCGCTCGTCCCGAGGGACTCCAGCACCGCGGAGCTGGCCGCCCGCACCTCGTCGGTCCCACCGTGGATCTCCAGGTAGCCGAACTGGCGCTCGACGACCAGGATCCCGGCGCGGACGTTCGCGTGCTTGAGCGCGACGTCGGTGAGCGGCTCGATGTCCAGCCCCGGAGCGATCTCGATGATCTGCGCCGCGACGTTGCTGCGCGGCAGGCTGCCCCGGATCCACGTGGCCAGATAGCACATCGTCTGCGGCTGCAGCCGGTTGAGAAAGATGAACGACCGCAGCTCAGCCACGGGACCCCCCGACGATCTGGCTCAGTTCCTCGACCACCAGCCGCCTGATCTCCTCCCGCAGCGCCGCCATGTCGGCATTGGCCAGCCCGCGGTCCGATCCGCCCGCCCCGCCCGCCCCAGCCGCGTCGAACGCCGGCGGCGCGTGCGCCGGGCCCGTCGCGGCGGCCGGGCGGTCGGCCTCGGCCATGTTCGACGCGTACGGGTACGGCGGCACCGGCCCGGCCGGCGACTCCCACGGGATGAGCCCGGAGAAGTTGCCGAACGGCTCCGCCGGGTCGCTGTTGTAGGCCAGCCTGGTCCACTGCACGAAGTGCTTGGGCTGCAGGTTCTCCGCCACGGACGAGCCGCCGAAGAAGCCGGTGCCGACCGTCATCGTCGGCGGGAGGTTGGTCTGGATCCCGGAGCTGCCCAGGCTGTTGCCGGCGTTCACCGTGACCCGCAGCACGTCAACGGCCGCGCCGAAATCCATGATCGTGCGCGGGTCGCTGCTGTGGATCGACGCCGAGTGACCCTTGCCGCCGATCCGCAGCACGGCCCGCGCGGCGTCGATGCCCCGCCGCGCGGTCGCCACCCTGACCAGGCCGAGCACCGGGCACAGCTTCTCGTGCGCGAGCGGCTCCTCGGGGACCACCAGGTCGAAGGGAGCCAGCAGCACCCGGGTGGTGCCCGGGACCCTGATGCCCGCCTCGCCCGCGATCCACGAGGCGTCTTTGCCGACGAAGCGGATGTCGAAGCGGCCGCCGGGGAACAGCGCGTCCCGGACCTTCGCGGTCTGCTCCGCGTCCAGCAGGAACGCGCCCTCGCGTTTGAGGTGGCGCAGCAGCGTCGCGGCCGCCGGCTCCTCCACGATCAGCACCGACTCGTTGGTGCACAGGATCGAGTTGTCGAAGCTCTTGCTGTCCACGATCCGCTTGGCCGCCTTCGCCAGGTCCGTGCTGGCGTCCACGAGCACCGGCACGTTGCCCGGGCCGACGCCGATCGCCGGGGTGCCCGACGTGTACGCGGCGCGCACCACGGGGACGCCGCCGGTGGCGACGATCACCTGCGTGCGCTCGTCGGTCATCAGCGCGTTGATCAGCGGCACCGACGGCTCGTCCACCACCTGGATGACCCCGTCAGGCGCGCCGGCCGCGACCGCGGCGTCGGCGAGCGTCCTGGCGGCGTCGGCGCAGCACTCGCGGGCCAGCGGGTGCGGGCTGATGATGACGACGGACCGGGTCATCAGCGCCAGCAGCGCCTTGAAGAACACCGTCGCGACCGGGTTGGTCGACGGGGTGAGCGCGAGCACCACCCCGGCGGGCCGCGGCAGCTCGACCATCTTCGCGGCCGGGTCGAACCGGGGGGTCACGTAGTCATGTCCGGCGTACGTCTCGACCAGCCCGGTGCTGCATGCGACGTTCTTGAGCACCTTGTGGTCGGCCACGCCGAACCCGGTCTCGCGCACCGCCCACTCGGCATACTCCCGCGCCTTGGCCGCGCCTGCCTGCGCCGCCGCGTGCACCACCCGGTCCACGGCCGCCTTGTCGTAGCGCGCGAACGCCCGTGCGGCCCACTCGGCGCGCTGCAGCATCGCCCGCGCCCTGGGCACCCCGGCGGGGTCGGTGATCAGGTCGATCGTGATCTCGCTCATCGGACGTTCCTGCCTGAGCGGGCGTCGGCCGCGGCCTTGCCGATGGCCACCTCGACGCGGTCCAGCAGTTCCTCGGACAGCGCGGGCGTCATCAGCACGCCTGGCTTGAACTGAAGGACGCGCGGATCGAGTGTGGAGAAGATCGCCCACACCCCGTTCTCGTAGAGCCGCTTCATGACGAACTTGGCGCCCTGCGGGTGGTCGAACTCGAGCCCCATCACGAGACCGTCCTGGCGGATGCCGGTGAACCAGTCCGGGTACAGGCCCTGGATCCGGCGCAGCCCCTGGCCGATCAGGTCGGCGATGTAGTGCACCATCGACCGGATCTCCGGGCGGCAGGTGATCTCCAGGGTCTTCAGCGCAGCCACGCAGCCCAGCTCGGCACCGCCGAAGGTGGACATGTGGCCGAAGCCGTCCTCGGTCAGCCAGCCGGCCGCCGGCTCGCTCACCAGCACGGCGCTGATCGGGTACATGCCGCCGGAGATGCCCTTGCCGGTGACCAGCATGTCCGGCGCGACGCCGTGCTTGGTGATCGCCCACAGCTCGCCGGTCCGCATCAGCCCGGTCTGCACCTCGTCGGCGATGTACAGCGCACCGTGGCGCTCGCACAGCCGCTTGATCGCGGCCAGGTAGCCGGGGGCCGGCAGCGGGAAGCCGTAGGTCGCCGGGATCGTCTCCATGATCACCGCCGCGACGTCGTTGCCGCGCAGCGATTCCTCCATCGCGCCGAGATCATTGAACGGGACGTGCACAAATTCCTCTGGCTGGTCCGCGAGGAACAGCGCCGCGAACCGCTCGTCGCCGGTGGCGACGGCCAGGCCGGTATGCCCGTGGTAGGCCTTGGCGATCGAGACGATCTTGCGCCGTTTGGTCGTGTGCCTGGCGGTTTTCAGGGCGATGTCGATCGCCTCGGCGCCGCCGCTGCCGTACACCACCTTGGTCAGTCCGGCCGGGGCGGTGGAGATCAGCGCCTCCGCCAGCGCGGTGCGGGCCAGCGACGGGAAGTGGTGGTTGCCGATGTCGAAGTGCTGCATGGCCGCGGTCACCGCCGCCGCCACCTCGGGATTGCGGTGCCCCAGGTTGTAGGTGCCGCCGTTAAGGTGCACGTCGATGAGCCGCTTGCCCTCGACGTCGTAGATGAAGTAGTCCTCGCGCCGGTCGATGACCAGCGGGACGCCCGACTCGATCCAGAACTGGGTCTTGTCCGGGTTCCAGAACTGCTTCGACTTGGCGAGCATCTCGCCCTTGGACGCGAAGGTGATGAGCTCTTCAGCCACAGCCACCTCCGTACGGCCTACTTCGGGTTCAACCAAATAGCATTCTGTGTGAACCGTTTAGTGTCAAGAGGTCACGGATGGGCTGCATCGCGTAGACCAGAACGCCTGCCCACGATCCCCGGTCGATCACTCCACAGAGCGAACAACCAGCAACAACGAGGGAACGACCGGGGAACGAGTGGCTTCCGGCCGGTAAGCATCCGGTCTATCCTCAACTCCGGGCCGGACCTAAGAGGTCAACTCAGAGCAGACCAGGTGCAAAGGGGTGGATCGTGAGCACGTCCGGGATCCCAGCCAGCCGCGACGATTTCGCCCGGTGGTGCGAGGCGGAGGGCATCCATACCGTGGTCGCGGGCGCTGCCGACACGCACGGAATCTGGCGCGGGAAGCGGCTTGGCGTGACCGACTTCCTGGCCAAGATCGACCACGGCATCCCGTTCAGCGATGTGGTCCTCGTGCTCACCCACTCCGAGGACACCGACGAGGGGCAGGAACTGGTCGAGCCGCCCGACGGGGCGGCGTACCCGCTGTACTTCCCCCGCAAGGAGCACGGCTTCCCGGACATCTTCGTCAAGCCGGACCTGGGCACGACGCGGCGGCTGCCGTGGCATCCGGGCACGGTAGGTGTGCTCGGCGACTATCACCTCCCCGGGGGAGAGCCGGTGCCCCTCGACCCGAGGATCCTGCTCCGGCGCATGATCGACCGGGCCCGTACGCACGGCTTCGAGCCGAAGATCGGGATCGAGTACGAGTTCTACGTCTTCCGCGGCGATCTCGCCGCGCTGAGAGACTCCGGCTGGCGGCTGGAGCCGATCCGGACCAGGCCCTACACCTACGGCGTCTACGGCGGCAGCCTGGACGAGGACCTGATCGCCACCATCCGGCACCAGCTCGCCGAGGCCGGGATCCAGATCGAGGCCTGCAACCCGGAGACCGGTCCCGGGCAGTTCGAGCTGAACATCCGCTACGACGACGCCCTCAAGGCGGCCGACGACGGGTTCGTGTACAAGAACGGGATCAAGGAAATCGTCGCCGGGCGCGGGATGATGGCCTCGTTCATGGCCAAGCCCCGCCGGGACTGGGCCGGGTCGTCGTGCCACATTCATCAGTCACTCTGGGAAGCGAGCACCGGAGCGAACGCGTTCTTCGCCCGCGACGGCGGCGACGAGCTGTCCGAGCTGGGGCAGCACTACGCGGGCGGGCTGCTGTCCACCATGCGGGAGTTCACCGCGCTGTTCGCGCCGACGCCGAACTCCTACAAGCGGTTTGCCCCGTACTCCTGGGCGGGCACGAGCGTCAGCTGGAGCTACGACAACCGGTCGACCGGGATCCGGGCGATTACGGAGCACCAGGAGGCCACGCGGCTCGAGCACCGGCTGCCCGGAGCCGACACCAACCCGTACATCGTGATCGCCTCCTGCCTGGCCGCGGGCCTGCACGGGATCGAGCAGAAGATCCGGCCGCCGGCGGTCTACGAGGGCGACGCCTACGCCACCGACCAGCTCGAGGTGGTTCCACAGTCGCTCGAGGATGCGCTCGACCTGCTGGAGCGCAGCGAGGTTGCGCGCGAGATGCTCGGCGAGGACTTCGTCCAGCACTACGTCCTGATGAAGCGGTTCGAGGCGGACAAGTACCGGCAGCAGGTGTCGGAGTGGGAGGTCCGCCGCTACGCCGAGATGGCCTGACCGCCTCGCCGCCCAGCCCCTCCTAGGGGGCTCATCGGTCAGCTTGGCCCCGGAAGGCAGCCCGCCCGCCAGCCTTGACCCCCGAAGGCAAAGGTATGACACTTAGACCAAAGGCCTGTTGGGAGCGGGCCTTTGGGCGTGCTGGAAAGCGGGCCTGTTGTGAAGCGGGCTGTTGGGAGGCGGTATGGCTGCACCCGGGGATGTCGAGTTCGGGTGCGTGGTAGCCGCGGCCGGCGCTCCCGATGCGAGCGACCGTGACCTGTACCGCGGCATGCTGGCCGACTGCGAGCTCTACGCGCAGCTGGGTTACGACACGGCCTGGGTGCTGGAGCATCATTTCAGCGACTACTTCCCGACGCCGGATCCGGCACTGCTCATCGCCCACCTGGCCGGGCGGTACCCAGAGCTGAGCTACGGGGCGTGCGTGATCGTCACCCCGTGGCACCACCCGCTGCGGCTGGCCGGCCAGATCGCGATGCTGACCGAGTTCACCGACCGGCCGCTGCATCTTGGCCTCGGGCGCGGCACCGCGAAGCTGGAGTTCGACGCGTTCGGCCTGGACATGGGGGAGGCGAGGCAGCGGTTCGCCGAGACGTGGGAGATCCTGCGGCTCGGGATGACCGGCGAGCCGTTCAGCTACCCCGGCAAGCTCAGGCCAGTCACCCAGCCGGTCCGGATCCGGCCCGAGCCGCAGGCCGGGCAGCTGCATTTCTACGGCGCCATCGGCAGCCCGGACAGCGCCGCCATCATGGCCAGGCTCGGGCTTGCGCCGTTGTGCAACACGATCGGCGACATCCAGCAGCAGGCCGACACGCTGCGGTCCTGGGAGGCGGCGGCCGTCGAGGCTGGCCATGCTGCGGCGGGCGTCACGTTCCCGATCATGATCGACTGCATCGTCGCGGACACCGACGAGGAGGCGATCAGCGAGGCCTGCAGGTACAAGCCGCGCTTCATGCAGGCGCAGATCGATCACTACGCCCCGCACGCCACGGACTGGGTGAACACGCCGGGATACGCGGCGTGGCAGCGGATCTTCGCGGGGATGGAGCGGCGGACCCGCCCCGAGGGCATCGTGCCGTGGTGCGAGTGGCAGCTGGTCGGCTCGCCCGAAACGGTCCGGCGCAAGCTCCAGGCCTATCTCGACATCGGCTTCAACCACATCATCCTGCATTTCGCCACGCCCGGCATCCCGGTCGCCGTCCGGCACAAGTGGGCGACCCGTTTTGCCAATGACGTGGCACCGCACATCAGCTCGCGCCTGGCCGGCGCGGTGACCCGAGAGGGATAGCCCATGACACAGCAGGTGCGCGTCAACGACGTCACGTTCTCGGTGGAGACAGCGGGAAGCGGGCGGCCGATCGTCCTCATTCACGGCTGGACCATGAGCGGCCGGTTCTTCCAGCGCCAGGTGCCCGAGCTGTCCGAGAGCTTCCAGGTGATCGTCCCGGACCTGCGCGGGCACGGCGCCTCGGAGAAGGTGCTGAGCGGTCACACGGTGCCGCAGTACGCGGCCGACCTGCACGCGATCCTGGCCGAGCTGTCGGTCGAGCGGCCGGTGCTGGTGGGCTGGTCGATGGGCGCGATGGTGGGCTACGAGTACCTCAGCGCGTACGGTCGCGACGCCGTTGCCGGGCTCGTGGTCGTCGACCAGCCGCCGTCGGACTTCGCCTGGGATGACTACGAGTTCGGCGTGTTCACGATGAACGACCTGCGCGACACGAACGTGCAGCTGCAGGAGGACCAGGCCGCGGTCGTGGGCGAGTTCAGCCAGCTCATGCTCCATGACCCGGACCCCGAGGCGCTGAAGTGGATGACCGCCGAGATCCTCCAGGTCCCGCCGGTGATCGGCAGCACGATCCTGCTCGACCAGACGCTGCGCGACTACCGCGAGTTCCTGCCGAAGATCGACGTCCCGACGCTGGTCCTGTTCGGTGAGGACGACAAGCTCACCAGCCCGCGGGCGGGTGCTTACATCGCCGAGCGCGTCCCCGGCGCCAGGCTGCAGACCTTCCCGGCGTCCAGCCATTGCCCGTTCTGGGAGGAGAGCCGGGCTTTCAACGAGGCGGTCGCGGCGTTTGCCGCGGGACTGCACTGACCTCGACCAGCCGCCCGGCGAGGCCGCAGCCGGAGGAACGGAGCAGGCATGCAGGGTCTGGACGGCCAGGTGGCCATCGTCACCGGGGGCGCGCAGGGAATCGGGTTCGGCATCGCGACCGTGCTGCGGGCCGAAGGCGCGAACGTCGTCATCGCCGACGTGGACGACCCTGCGGCAAAGGCCGCGGCATCGGCCCTGAGCAAGAACGGTGAGCACGCGCTTGCCGTCCAGACCGACGTGACCGACCGGGATTCGGTCGCGCGCATGGCGGCCGCTGCGGTGCAGCGGTGGGGCCGGATCGACATCCTCGCCGCGAACGCTGGTATATATCCGGCCGTCCCGCTCCGGGATCTCGACCCCGGGGTGTGGGACCAGGTCATGGCGGTCAACGCCAGGGGAGCGCTGTTCGCGATTCAGGCCTGCCTGCCGCAAATGACCGGGCAGGGCTACGGCCGCATCGTCCTGACGTCGTCGATCACCGGCCCGCTGGTCGCCGCGCCGGAATTTGGCCACTACGCGGCGTCCAAGGCCGCGATGCTCGGCCTGATGCGAGCCGCCGCCCTCGAGGTCATCCGCGACGGCATCACGATCAACGCCGTCATGCCCGGCAACATCCGCACCGAGGGGTTCACTGAGAAGACGGCTCCAGAGCACCAGGCGCGGATGCTGGAGCACATCCCGCTCGGCGTGCTCGGCGAGCCAGAGGACGTCGGATGGGCGGTCCGCTATCTGGCCGCTCGCGAGGCTCGCTATGTTACGGGTCAGACGCTGGTCATCGACGGAGGCCAGGTCCTGCCCGAATGAGCGGGGCCTGCCGGGCCTGCCGGGCCCGCGGCAGCGGCGAAAGGGGCGCGTGTCATGGATCTGAGGGCCTTCACCGAGCCGCAGCAGGGCGCGACGTTTGCCCAGTTGCTGGCCGTCGCGCAGCGGGCCGAGCAGCTCGGCTACAGCGGCTTCTTCCGGTCCGACCATTACCTGCACATCGGCGGGG
>Ga0209333_1000024_pt1 | contig 88074 bp, 67 predicted proteins | sample BlaSpr_A8_OM2_O3_FD_187982 | JGI IMG/M metagenome (GOLD analysis project Ga0209333, IMG submission 187982) | Forest soil microbial communities from Thunder Bay, Ontario, Canada - Black Spruce, Ontario site 2_A8_OM2_O3 (SPAdes) (version 2) | ecosystem: Environmental > Terrestrial > Soil > Boreal... | reverse complement strand
CGTGCGCTGCTGCACCGTGTAGGAAATCAATCCATACAATCCGATCATCGCCAAAATCAGCGCCAAGCCCGCGAAACTCCCAATCACGAGCGATGGGTAGCGCCGCAAAAATACCGAGGCAGTCTGATTGGTGAAGTGCTCCATGGTCTGCGGCTGAATCAAAGGCAACTGCTGATCGATCTGATGCAGCGCCACCTGCGCCGAACCTACAAATGCCGCCGGGTCGCCCGCGGTGCGCACCATGTATGTCAGAAATGTCGAAGGCCCCTGCTCGTTCGCTACGTAAATCACCGGCGTCGGCGGCCCGGCCAGATCGTCTTGCACGACATTTCCCACTACGCCCACAATCTCGCGGTAAGGTTCCTTCGCATCAAACGTAAACCGCGTCCGCTTCCCCACCGCCTCTTCGTTCGGAAAATACTTGTTCACGAACGCCTGATTTACCATTGTCACCCAAGGAGCCTCCAGTTTGTCCGTCGCGGAAAACACGCGCCCCGAAATCAGCGGCACTTTCAACGTGGAAAAATATCCGGGCGTGGCCGTAATGATGTCGCATTCATCTTCCTGGCCTTGCGCCGTAGGACGCCCCTGCACCACAAAACGAATTGTCCCGCCGCTTCCGCCAATCGGCAGCGCGCTGGTGACGCCCACACCCTGCACACCCGGCAAATTGCTTAGCTTCTCGCTGAACTGGTGCTCGAACGATCTCGCCGCCGGGCTGTCGCCCGGATAATTTTTTTCGCTGGGATAAGAGCCATCCGGCAAGCTCACGGAAAACACCAGCAAATGGCGTTGGTCAAATCCGGCATCCTGATGCAGCAACGCGCGCAGGCTCTGCAACATCAGCCCCGCGCCCACCAGCAGCACCAGCGATACCGCGATTTCCGCCACCACCACCGCGTTGCGCAGCCGCCCCTGCGCCGCACTGGTCCCTCCGCGGGATTCGTCTTTTAGTGCATCGCTCACCTTCATTTGCGACATGGAAAGCGCCGGCGCCGATCCAAAAAGTACGGCGGTGAGCACCGTCACGCCGCAAAGAAATGCCAGCACCGGCAAATTCGCTCCGGCCTCACGCAAACTTGGCAACGAGCTCAGCACCGACTGCGGAATCGCCGTGATCAGTGCATTTACGCCCCACTGCGCCGCCGCGAAACCCACTGCCGCGCCAAGAGCAGCCAGCAGCACGCTTTCCGTCAGCAATTGCGCGATCAACTGTCTTCGGCTCGCGCCCAGCGCTGTGCGTATCGCGAATTCCTTCCGCCGGCTCGCTGCACGCGTCATCATTAAGTTCGCTACGTTCGCGCACGCAATCAGCAGCACAAACCCCACCGCGCCGAAAATTACCAGCAGCAACGGCTGCACCTGGCCCACGATCCTGTGCCGCAGCGTGCCCATCGCTACAAACACGGATCCATCCTGTTGCGGATATTCTCGCGCCAGTTGCGCCGTGATCCCGTCCATCTCCGCCTGCGCCTGCGCCATGCTCGCTCCCGGCGCCAGACGCGCAAACACATTCATCCAGCGCAGACTTCGCCGCGTCAACAGGTCCTGCGAAGGATGCATCGGAACCCACAACGGAAAATCATTCGACGGTGCAAATTGAAAATCGCGCGGCAGCACTCCCACGATCGTCACCGTCTTGCTATCCAGCGTGATGCTGCGGCCAATCACCTGCGGATCGCCGCCGAAATCGCTGCGCCAGAATCCGTAGGTCAACATCACCACGTGCGGCCCGTCGCTTCCATCCTCGCCATCCACAAAGGCGCGCCCCAACGCCGGCTTCACTCCAAGCGTGGCAAAAAAATTGGGCGTCGCCTGTACAGCGAACACGGCCTTCGGCTCGCCGTTCCCTGCGAGGGTGAAATTGTCGAAGCCGTAAGCCGTCAAGGATGCGAAGCTTTTCACCGACTTCTGCCAGTCCACGAAATCCGGATGGGAGCTGTTGCGGCTCGCCTGGTCGTTGTCGCCCGTCTGGATGCGGCCTTCACCCAGCGTCACCAGCCGATCCGGCTGGTAATACGGCAGCGGACGCAGCAGCGCCGAGTACACCACAGAAAAAATCGCGGCGTTCGCGCCAATCCCCAGCGCCAGCGTCAACACTGCCACCGCCGTGAATCCCGGACTTTTCGCCAGCACGCGCATCCCGTAGCGAACGTTCTTCCACAGTGCGTTCATTACTGCGCCTCCTAAGTTTCAGCGCTGCACGATTTCAGAAATCTTCGCGTCTCAGCGACTCCAGTCAATGTGATACCGGCCGGTCGCGTCCTGTAAAGTCATCCGCAACAACCATTCGCCTTTGATAGCCTGGATATCCGTCGTGTTCATGCTGGCTCGTTCCGTTGTTCCGATTCTTGCGCGTACTTCGCCCGTAGGATCGATTAACTCCCAGCGAACGAGTCCGTGCCCGACTGCTGCGGAGACGTTCAAATGAAGTACGCCCCACGAACTGTCTAAGCGGAAACGATACTCGACCAGCTTTGTCTGGTTCGTGAAGCTATCATCCATCTTCAAATCAGGCTGGGCGCGATCGGCAGCCATCGTCGCGGCGACGTCTGATGGAAAATCGATGAGCACGTCGCGCCGCGGGTTCGGCCGAGACGCCGCTGTGCGGAAAACGACAGGTCCTAATAGCAAAGCGCAAGCACCGACCAGCCCCGCACAACGAATTCTCTGCCGCAATTTTCCGTGATGCGTAATCATGGGCACACCTCCCTCGAGCTTGCTCAATTGCAACCGCCATGCCAAGCTCGGCCGAACGCAAGACATTGACTATGTTCGAATTACGCGCCGGCGTTTTGCGTTGCGGTCCGTCAGACTGCTCGACTGTGGGACGTGCCGGACACCTCAGCATTCGCCAGCTTCGGGTAAATACGAATAATCTTGCGCGATTCCTGGCCGCTGGCTTGCCCAAAATCCGAGGGAGCCTGGTCCAATGCCACTCGAAAAAACGATCCCGCTCCCTGACCCGACCGCCCGCAGCCCTGGGCCCGCGCCATCGCACTTTTCAACAGGGCCGCGTGGTCGAAGCCTCCGCTCTGCACTCTAACGCCATCCTGCAACGCGAATCGGCTGATCTCTCGCAAGCGCTACTCCCCAGAAAAGCAGAAGTCCTCGAATCCAGCTACCAGGTCTGGCCGCGCAATCTCGCCGATTAACCACGATCAAACCGACGCGCAGGTTTTGACTTTGGAGAAGCGCACTTGCGCCACTTATGCGGCGGCAAGCGCCCAACTCTGCCCTTGCACCTTCGCCCCCGAAATCCATTGAAACTCACTCAAACTCCCGGCAAATTGATACCGGTCGCAGCGCGTCGCTGCGCATTGGATCGCGATCGGTGATGATTCACACATCCCGTTCAAAGCGCGCGAGAGAAAATGTCTGACGCCACCTCCATTTCGTCCACAACGCAATCGTCCGCGCCACACCACCGCTTCGAAGAAAAATCCGGATGGCACTTTGGCTTCTGGAGCCTAATCGTCACCCAATTCCAGAACGCCTTCAACGACAACGCCATCAAGTTCCTGGTGATTTACATCATCGTCGCCATGAATTTCCCCAAGGACACCCGGGAAAATCTGATTCTCGTCGTGGGCGCGCTGTTTGCACTGCCGTTCATTTTCTTTTCCATGGTGGGCGGCAACCTGGCGGATCGCTACAGCAAGCGCAGCGTGGTGATCGGCACCAAGCTGATGGAACTTTTCGTGATGGCGGTAACCATCCTGGGCCTCTGGCTGCACAATTTGCCGCTGGAATGCGCCGCGGTATTTCTGATCAGCTCGCAGTCGGCTTTGTTCGGCCCTTCGAAATACGGCTTACTGCCCGAGCTGGTCCCTGAGCGAAAACTCTCCTGGGCCAACGGAATCATCGAACTCGGCACTTTTATGGGCAGCATCGCCGCGGTAATGGCCGCCGGGGCCTTGGCGGAGCGCTACCACGGCCGTGAACAAATCGCCGGCGTCATCCTGCTGGGGTGCACACTGCTGGGCCTTGCGACCAGCTTCGGCATCACGCGCGTGCCGGCGGCGGATCTCACCAAGAAATTGCAATGGAATCCGATCGGCGATCTGGGCGCGCAGATGAAAACCATTCTCGCCGATCGCACATTAGCTTGGGCTGTGATGGGAAACTCCTATCTTTTCTTTCTGGCTGCGCTTCTGCAATTCACCATCATCATTTACGGGCACGATGTATTGCGCGTCGACGAAACGCACATTAGCTACCTGCAAGCGGCCGTGGGAATCGGAATCGGGATCGGCAGCGTCGCTGCGGGATATCTTTCCGGCGGCAAGATCGAATACGGATTGATTCCGCTCGGCGCGCTGGGCATGACGATTTTCGGCGCGCTGCTCTATTTCAACGCACCCAGCGCGATGCTAGCCGCTTGGCTGGGAAAGACCGCCGCGCATACGGGCTGGGCTCCCTTCGAACACCTGTCTTCATTGATCGCCCGACTGGTACACCTGCGCATCCCCGATCTTTGGCTGCTGGGATTCTTTGGAGGCTTCTTCGCAGTTCCGATGAACGCGCTGATCCAGCACCGGCCACGCCCTGCCCAGAAGGGCGGCGTGATTGCCGCGGCGAATTTCTGGTCGTTCGTGGGGATATTTGTAGCGGCCGCGGCGTACAACATTTTTTCGGCGCGGCTTCATCAGTCCGCTGCCGCGATTTTTCTCGATGGCGCGATCCTGACGGCGATCATGACCGGCTATTCGATTTACCTGTTGCCGGATTCCCTCCTCCGCCTCGTTCTCTTCATGGTCACCCATTCCATTTACCGCATTCGCGTGGCAGGCCGCGATAACATCCCCGAATCCGGCGGCGCTCTGTTCGTCTCCAACCACATGTCTCTGGTAGACGCGCTGCTGCTCCTCGCCTCGACCGACCGCCCCATCCGCTTCCTCATTTTCAAGGACATCTACGACCAGCCGCACATCAAGCCTTTCGCCAAAATGATTCGCGCCATTCCCATTTCCTCGCAGCTGCGCCCGCGCGACATGATCCATTCCCTGCGCGAAGCCAGCGACGCAATACGCAACGGCGAAATCGTCTGCATTTTTGCCGAAGGCCAGATCACGCGCATCGGTCAGCTGCTGCCTTTCCGCCGCGGCTTGGAACGGATCATGAAGGGGGTCAACGCGCCGATCGTTCCCGTAAATCTTGATGGCGTGTGGGGCAGCATCTTCAGCTACGAGCGCGGCCGCTTCCTCTGGAAATTACCGCGCAAAATTCCCTATCCGGTCACGGTAAGTTTTGGCGCGCCGATGCCTCCGAGCGCTACGGCCTTCCAGGTCCGCGAAGCAGTGCAAGAACTGCAAAGCGAAGCCTATCGTCATCACAAAAGCCGGATGAACACGCTGCCGCGCTCGCTGATTCGCACCGCGCACCATTACCCGTTCCGTTTCGCGATGGGCGACAAGCGCCGCCCGCGAATGAATTGGGGCAACGCACTTCTCAGCTCGATCTTTCTCGCGCGACGCCTTCGCCGCGTCTGGGCCGGCCAGAAAATGGTCGGCATCCTGCTCCCGCCGTCGGTTCCCGGCGCGCTGGTGAATTTCGCAGCATCGATCAGCGGACAAATTCCCGTGAATCTGAATTACACCGCGTCCAACGAGACGCTGGCGTCCTGCGCGCAGCAATGCAATCTGGAAACCGTCATCACCACCAAGCTCCTGCTCGAGAAGCTTCCGCTGCAAGTCCCGGGAAAAACAATCCTACTAGAAGAAATAGCCGCTCGCCCGCGCCTCAGCGAAAAACTCGCAGCCCTGCTGCTCTGGTTTCTGCCCAGCCGCTTACTCGAACGCGCGCTGAGCGCAGCAGAACCGCAGGCGCTCGACGATCTCGCCACCATTATTTTTTCCAGCGGCAGCACGGGCGAACCCAAAGGCGTGATGCTCACGCACTACAACATCATGTCCAATATCGACCAGATGGCCCAAACCTTCATGCTCGGTAAAGGTGATGTCCTGCTCGGCGTCCTGCCCTTCTTCCATTCTTTCGGCTTCACCGTCACGCTCTGGCTGCCAGCAGTCCTAGGCGTCGGCGTCGCCTATCATCCCAGCCCGCTCGACCTCACGGCAGTCAGCGAACTGGTACGAGATTATCAAGTCACGTTTCTCCTCGCCACGCCTACGTTTCTGCAGGCCTATACGCGCCGCTGCCTGCCCGAAGATTTCGGCAGCCTGCAATTCGTCGTAGTCGGCGCGGAAAAATTGCCGGAGCCACTCGCGCTCGCTTTCGAAGACCGTTTCGGAATCCGGCCCCTCGAAGGTTACGGCTGTACGGAATGCTCGCCGGTGGTCGCCGTCAACACCCGCGATTTTCGCGCCCCGGGTTTCCGACAGGTCGGCTCCAAACGCGGGCGCATCGGCCATCCACTCCCGGGAGTCAGCGTACGCATCATTGACCCCGACACGCATGAGCGCCGCGAAGTTGGCACGCCCGGTCTGCTGCTGGTGCGCGGCCCCAACGTGATGCTCGGTTACCTGGGCAAGCCCGAAAAAACCGCGGAGGTGCTGCAAGATGGCTGGTACACCACCGGCGACGTTGCCGCCGAGGACGAAGACGGCTTCCTCACCATTACCGACCGCCTAAGCCGCTTCAGCAAAATCGGCGGCGAAATGGTCCCACACATAAAAATCGAAGAAAAACTCCAGGAGCTAGCCGAATCCGCAGAAAAGATTTTCGCGGTGACCGGTGTCCCCGACGGCAAAAAAGGCGAGCGCCTCGTAGTCCTGCACACGCTAGCGCTCGACGCGCTAAAGCCGGTGCTGGAAAAGTTATCGAGTTCCGGCTTGCCAAATCTCTGGATCCCCCGCGCCAACCAATTCTTCCAAATCGAAGAATTGCCACACCTGGGCAGCGGCAAACTAGACCTGCGCCGAGTCCACGAGGTTGCTCTGGAACGCTCCGGCGAAGCAGAGTGAGCACGGATGGGCGGTTAGTGACGAGTCTGGAGTGATCCGTGCTTGGTGCTTGGTGCTTGGTGCTTGGTGCTCGGTGATTACCGGTTCGTGACCTATCACGCCTCTAATCGATCCGTCCGCTCGTCATCCGGAAGCCTCGACAGTCGGTGCTGGATCTCGGTTCGGCGTGTGCGGCGCAGGCTTCTGCTCCGGCCAAGGTGCCGACTTTCGCATTTCACCCCGCCGCAAAAACCATCCAGCGCGAATTTTTCGCCGTTCAACGCTTTGCATTTGCCTTCTCGCCGCACCTTGCGTAAATTCGCGTAAGCTGGAGAAAAACACAGCATGACCATACGCCAACCCAATTCGCAGTTGCAGCCAGCGGCCCAGACGCCGCCCCCGGATTATGGCCGTATGTTCAGCAATCCCTCACGGTAAGTCTCCCTGACTCTCAACTGCGTACAACATAACCCGCAGCTGGCATAGTTCGCGGTTCCGGAAACGGTTTTTTGCGCCAGCCCTACGCTCGTCTAGCATCGCGCGCGCCGGCGCCGGCGCAGGTGTGTGTCTGCACCAGCGCGACAACAGCAAAATTTTGAAGCGGCGAAACTCCCGCTTCTGGAAAGGAAACTTACATGACCGTTCACGTCAAGCAAGGTACGCCGATGCACGGCCCGTCGCTGTGCGAAACCTGCACGCGGGCACAGATCGTCCAGGGCTACCGCGAAAGCGAATCGTTCGCGCTTTGCAAAGCGACGTATGCGCAGCCCATTCGCATCACCTTCGCGGTGCGCGAATGCTCCAGCTACATCAACAAAATCTGCAACACACTGGACGAGATGGAGCGCATCGCCTGGACTCTGGCCCCGCGCGGCCCGAAACGTCAAGCCGGTTTCGTCCCGCCCGTCGACGTCAAGGAAGGCCACCGAGAAATCGAGCTCGTGCTGAACGACGAGGCGTAGCACGGACCACAAGCCGGCACGTGAATGCAGCGCTGCGGAAATTGCAATCGAGGACGCGGTGTTTTCCCCGCCCCTCGAATTACAGGCAGCCAATTTCCGCGGTGCGGCTGCCGCACGCAAGGCATGTGGTCCGTGGGTCTACGTACAGGAGGCACGTGACGCTGACACGTGAGGTCGCCACGCGCGTCGGAGATTTGCAGTACAATCCCGCTTCGAGGCGCGCTGCGTCCAAACGATTAAAATGCTCAGAAGCCCGCGATATTTTCTCTTGTTTTTCGCGCTCGCCACAGTGGCGGCTCAGCCCGGCTACGCGCAAGACAAAAACCAGGACAAAAACAAAGGGCCCAGGGTCGTTGTCGAGCTCGATAAGCGATCCCCAACCGGCGATTCGAACGCGAAAGAACCGGCCAGCGCGGACGGCGGCACACACCTGCCGCTCGCCGAACCCTTCGGCAAAGCCTGCAGTGCATTCGGCGCAACGAAAGACGGCTACCGCAATTTCGACAGGCCGTTTTCCGTCAATGAATTATTCGGCGCGCCGATCGCGGTCGTGATCATCCGCCGCCTGGGCGCCGGAGAGGAAAAACAGGACCGCGACGAACTTCGCAAACACATCGTCGCGGTGCTGAGTGCGCAAACCACCGAAGTTTCTCGCTACGTGGAATGGGATGAATGGGTGCCGCTCGGCATCGTCGCCACCATACAATTTTCCGACCGCAGCAAAGCCGTTCTGGAAGAATCCGGCGGACACGTCTGCTTCTCCGATTACGCCGGCACCGTGTGGTGGCTTAGAATCCCGGTCGCGACTAAACCAGAACCCTAAAACACCGCCAGCTTTACGTGCAGGAATTTCTTTGGGTCCTTGCGAAAATCGCCGATCAGCAGACGCAAATCGCCGCTCATCGCCGTAAGGTTGTCGTACAAATTCGGATCCGTGAATAATTTACCGGCCGTCCCTTGATTGGAATTCAGTTTCGCCGAAGCGTCGCGCACCTGCCCCGAAGCATCCCGCAAATTGTTGTAAAGCGCCTCATCTGTGGCAAATTTCCCCAGCGATCCTTTCCCCGCGCGCACGTCGCTCAGCACGGCATTGCCATTATCCAAAAATCCTCGAGCGCTGTTGTAAACCGCCGGATCGTAAATCAATTTCCCCGCCGTCCCCTTTTGCTCCTTCACGGCGCCAATCACATCATTCACGTTATCGACGGTAGCGTTCACCTTGGTATAGAGCTCATCCGAAGTCAGGAATTTCCCCGCCGTCCCCTTGCCCTCCTGAATCGAACCAACCATCGTGTTCAACCGCGCCACCGTGGCATTCACGTTGTCATAAAGTGCGGGATCCTTGATCAACTTCCCCACCGTGCCTTTGCCTTGCTGCACCTGGTCGATAATTCCGTGCAGTTCGCCAGACACGGAGTTCAACGTATCCAGTAAATCCGTGCCGCGCTCCACCATCTCGGTCATCGCCACCGCCGGCGCTCCCGGAATCGTGCTCTCCGGCTTCAAAGGCGAGCCGCTCAAGCCGCGCTTGATCGTCACGTAACGATCGCCGAGCAATCCTTCGGTCACCAGACTGGCCGTTGAATCCGTGCGCACGTCGGGGCTGAATTTCTTGTCGATGCGCAAAATCAGCTGGATGCTCTGCGTGCGGTCCGTCGGATGCGGATTCAGAGCGATCTTCTCCACGTTGCCGATGGCCACGCCGTCCAGACGCACCGGCGCTCCGGCCGTCACGCCCTCCACCTCCGGCAGATAAGTGTAGAGGCGATATTTCGGCCCGAGTATTCCCGCGCCGGTGATGTAGAAAATGGCCACCGCCAGAATGAACAGCCCCACCAGCACGAAAAGTCCTACGCGCAGCTCCGTCCACGTCAGTTGCTTGCGTTGCGCCATGGCCTTGCCTCCTCAGTGATTGCGAATGCCGGACTCATTCCGCCGAAGCCAGAAATTTTTTCAAGTATTCGTCTTTGGTGCGGAGCAATTCATCGGCCGGCGCCTCAAAATAAATTTTGCCGTCGCGCAAAACCAGCACGTTCGTTGGTTGCTTCTGGTTGCGCTCTTTCCCGCTCTCCGCGGCTTTCTCGCGTTCCGCCAGCGATCGCGCCCCGCCTCGATCGCCATTGCCAAACAGAGGCCGCACGCGCCCGCTGGCTTTATCGAAACAGAAATTCGCCAGGCCGAAAGCATCTTGCACGCGATGTGTCGCCAGCAGCGCCGTAACATCCTGCAAATCGCGTCCGCGCAAAATCAGTGTGATGATCGTCTGCGAAGTCACCGGATCGAGGCCGGCCGTCGGCGAATCGTACAGCACCACCGGCGGTCGATCCACCAGCGCCCGCGCAATCGAAACGCGCCGCCGCATTCCACCGGAAAGGTCCGCGGGAAATTTCTCCAGCGCGTCCTCCATCTCCACAAAGCGCAACGCCTCGCGCACTCGCGCGTCAATTTCCGTTTCGTCCATTGCTTCCTCGCGCAGGCGAAACGACACATTGTCGGCGACCGTCATGGAATCAAAAAGCGCACCTTCCTGAAACACGAATCCGATGGAGCGCCGAAAATTCAGCAGTTCCCTTTCCGGCATTTCGCTCACGTCGTGGCCCATCACCAGCACGTGCCCGGAGTCGGGATGGATCAATCCGGCGGCCAGCTTCATGATCAGAGTCTTGCCCGTGCCGGTTTCGCCCAGCAGCACCTTGGTTTCACCGTGCGCCACATCAAATGAAATTCCCTGCAGAACTTCGCGGTCCTCGAAACCCACATGAATATCGCGGAGGGAGATCAGCGCCTCGCCCGGCACCCTCTGTATTTCCTGCTGCGATGATTCGCGCGGCAACGGGCGCAAGGTGTTCGCAACATTTCGGGAGGGCTCGAGCGGGGGGACGTCGCGCGTCATGCGTCCGATTATAAATGGAAACCCGGGGATTCAAGCGCAGAGTTCCACGGCGTTTCGCGCGCGAGACTCGATGTCCTCATTGGAAGAGATACAACAACAGCCGCGACAGGAAGAAATCGACTACCAGCGCGCACACGGAGGAAATCACAACAGCCGTCGTGGTGGCACGCCCCACGCCCTGCGTTCCGCCGCGCACGCGCAATCCGCAGTAGCATCCCACGGTCGCGATGATCAGCCCAAAGGCGACCGGCTTCGTGAGGCCCTGCACCACGTCGCCGATATCGAGCGAGTTAATCGCGCGCGTCCAGAACTGTACCGCTCCCAATCGCAACGTGGTGTAGGCGACCAGAAACCCGCCGCACAATCCCACAAAATCAAAAACCACGGTGAGCAGCGGCACCATCAGCACCGTCGCGATGACGCGCGGCATCATCAATTTGCGAATCGGGTCGGTGCCCAGCGCGCGCATCGCGTCCACTTGCTCGGTCACCACCATCGAACCAAGCTCGGACGCCATCCCCGACGCATTGCGCCCCGATACCAGCAGTGCCGTCACCGCCGGGCCCAATTCGCGCACCAGCGCCAGCGATACCGCGTCGCCCGTCAACGCCGTTTCTCCAAAACGCTGAAATTGCGCCGCCGTTTGCAGCACGAGCACGCCGCCGATAGAGAGTCCCGCCACAACAATGATGGGCAGCGAGCCGACCCCGATAATGTCCATTTGTTCCAGGGTGTCCAGCCAGTAGTACGGCGGGGTGAACATGCAGCGCAACGCCTGCACCGTCAGCAGCGTGTAATCCTGCACAGCTGCGACTTGACGCTTCAATACGTCGCCGAGAACAGCCGTAAGCGATGAGGTGGCGCTGGATTCGGGCATGTTGGGCGACGCGTGGCGGGCGGAATGCGCCGCTTGCGCCGAGTCCCCGGAAGCGTAACGGCTGATCCGCGTGGCGTCAAGCAAACATCCGCAGCAAAATTCGCTGAACGCGCTGGAACGTCGCACTTGAATTCGTGAATCAACCGCAGGGCGATTCATCCTGAGATCCCGCCGCGGGATCGAAGGAGCTGCGCACTTCAATGCGGACTCGATGAAGCAGCAATCGCCTCGCCCCAAGTCCGCAGCTTTTCGCCTGTCCGGCTCCGCAACGCCGCGTCCCAGAACCGAGCAGCTCCGCCGTCGCTGTAATCATTCCTCCTCTACAACTCCTTGATAGAACGAAACCTAGTGACGTGCGCGTGCGGCAGCCAGCGTGCCTCTATTTTTACGACGTAGAGCCATACTGATGAAAGGTCCGCCCGTGGAAAACTTGCTGCAGGACGTTCGCTTCGCTCTTCGCACCTTCCTCAGAAATCGCGGCTTTGCCTTCATCGCTATCCTCACCCTGGCGCTAGGCATCGGCGCCAACACCGCCATCTTCACCATCCTCGATTCCGTGCTGCTGCGTAAGCTGCCGGTCGCAAACCCGCAGCAACTTGTCATGCTCACCGATCCCGACGCGCGCGGCGCGAGCACTGGCAGCGAGGGCGGCGAACGGCATTTGCTCGCATACTCGGAATTCGAATATCTGCGCGACCACAACGAAGTCTTCTCCGGGATCTTCGCTGCGGATAGTTCTTTCGCGGATCTGCCGGTTACTATCGCGAACGCGTCCTATCCTGCGAACCCGGGCGACTCCGCGAACCCGCCCGCACCGGCCGTGCGGGACTCCGCGCACATCCACCTCGTCTCTGGCGGTTACTTTCACACTCTCGGCGTACGTCCCGTCCTCGGCCGCGCGTTCGGCACCGAAGTGGACCGCGTGCGCGACGCTTCTCCCGTTGCCGTGATCAGCCACGGATTCTGGAACCGCAGGTTTAACCTCGACCCGCAAGTCGTTGGCCGCAGGATCACAATCGATAAGACCTCGTTTGAAATCATCGGCGTCGCTCCCGCGGAATTCTTTGGCGAGTCTGTCGGCGATTTCCCGGACCTGTGGATTCCCGCCACCATGCAGGCCGCCGTCTATCCGGGCTCTGATCTGCTCAGCGCATTCCCCGACAACAGTATTGATCAGCACATGTGGCTGCAAGTGATCGCGCGTCTGAAGCCCGGAGTCACGCTCGCACAAGCCAATGCTGCCATCAACGTTGTCTTCCAGCGCTACGTGGCGTCTTCTGCTGCGGCCGCCAGACTTTCGCCCGACGAGTTGAAGGAATACTCCGACCAGCAAATCAAGCTGCAATCCGGCGCGCGCGGCACGTCCCTTGTTCACGGCGCGTTCGCCGAACCGTTGGAACTCCTCATGGGTCTGGTCGCGCTCGTCCTGCTGATCGCCTGCGCCAATCTCGCCAACTTGCTGCTGGCCCGTGGCGCGGCACGCCAGCGGGAGTTCGCTGTCCGCCTTTCCATCGGCGCTTCGCGCACGCGGCTCATCCGCCAGCTGCTCACGGAAAGTTTCCTGCTCGCGTTTGGCGGCGCCGCCGCCGGGCTCGTCGTGGCGCAGTGGGCAGATGCGTTGCTGCTGCGCATGGTTTCCGGCACCGGAGCGGATGCGATTCAACTCTGGCTGCATCCGGACGCGCGTATTCTCGCATTCACCTTCGGCGTCGCCGCATTCACGGCCATTCTCTTCGGATTGGTTCCTGCGCTGCGCGCTACGCGCATTGATCTCTCGCCGGTACTGAAGTCCGGAGTATCGGGTTCCACCACGGAAGCGTTCCATCGCCGGTTTCCTACGGCTAGAATCCTGGTCGTTGCGCAAGTCGCCGTCTCACTGGTCCTTCTGGTCGCCGCGGGATTGTTCGTGCACAGCCTCGAGCGCCTGAGCCAGGTGAAATTGGGCTTCAACTCCACGCGACTCATTCTTTTCCGTATCAGGCCCTTGCCCGCCGGTTACAAAGACGCCGCCATTCCTGTGCTCTATCAGAATCTGCTCGACCAATTCAAAGCCGTCCCCGGTGTCTTGGGTGCAACTCTTTCCGTTGACGGCCTGTTCAGCAACACCGAATCGGGTGATCCCATCGCCGTCGAGGGCTACACACCTGCGCCCGGCGAAGCGATGGACTCGCGCATGGATCACGTGGGACCCGATTATTTCTCCGTGGTCGGTATGCCGCTGCTCTATGGACGCGGCATACTCGCGCAGGACAGTGCCCCAGCCGGCGGCAAGATTCCGCGCGTCGCGGTCATCAACCAATCCTTCGCCAAGCATTTTTTCCCGAACACAAATCCCATCGGCAAGCGCGTGCGCGACACCTATCCTGGCAGCACCGCGGACGTGGAAGTCGTCGGCGTCGTGGCCGACGCCAAGTACAGAAACCTGCGCGAGGAAACGCCGCCGCGCCTTTACGCGCCCATTTTCAATCCGCTGTGGCAGAGCAACATGGCTTACTTTGAAGTTCGCACCGCGGGCGATACCGCTGGCGTTTCCAGCGCGCTTCGCGCCGTGGTCCACGGCACCAATCCGGCGATTCCGGAAATCGAAATTCGCACCTTGCCGGATCTGGTGCTGCAATCGATGCACACGGATTATTTTGTCGCTCGCCTCGCTTCCGCGTTTGGCCTGCTCGCCATCGTCCTCGCCGGCGTCGGCCTCTACGGCATCATGGCTTTCACTGTCGCGCGCCGCACGCGCGACATCGGCATTCGTATGACGCTCGGCGCCAGCCCCTCGACGATTTTGCGCCAAGTGTTGCGCGAAACTTCCATCCTGATGCTGATCGGCATCGCCGTCGGCGTTCCCATCGCTTTGGTCGGCACGCGCCTGATTCGCAGCATGCTCTTCGGCCTCGGCGCAGCCGACCCCATCGCCCTCATCGCCGCCTGTGTGATCCTGGCCTTTATCGCCGCCGCGGCCAGCTACATCCCCGCCCGCCGTGCGGCCCGTGTAGATCCCATGGTCGCGCTGCGCTACGAATAACCGCGCCTAGCCCGCTCTCGCCTCGGACTTCTCGCGCGCTGGTAATTTCCTTGCGCGCAAATTAGGACACCACTTCGCCGCGCGCGCCTTTACGCAAGTGAGGGCCTCCGGTAGAATCTGTCATTCGTGCCTGCATGCGAGGTCCGACCCAATATGCTGCGATTTGTGACGGCCGGTGAATCTCACGGCCAGGCGTTGATTGCCTGGGTCTCCGGACTTCCTGCGGGCGTGTGCGTAGATTTGGAATTTATTCAACGCGAACTGCATCGTCGCCAGCTCGGCTACGGCCGCGGCGGGCGTCAGCGCATTGAAAAAGACGCGGCGGACATTCTCGCCGGCGTGCGTCACGGAAAAACAATTGGTGCGCCGATTGCTGTGCGCATCGAAAATCGCGATTGGAAAAATTGGGAGAAGACGCTGCCGGTGGAAGATATAGAAGACAGCGACGGCGCGGACGCAAGCGATCCCAAGAGCGCGCAACGGCAACTCACAGCGCCGCGACCCGGTCACGCGGACCTGGCCGGCGCGCTGAAATTCAATTTTCACGATGCGCGCTACGTTCTGGAACGCGCTTCCGCTCGCGAAACTGCCGCACGCGTCGCCGCCGGCGCTTTCGCAAAATTACTGTTGCGCGAATTCGCGGCGGAAGTGCTCAGCCACACCATCGCCGTCGGCCACGCGCGCCTGGAACGCCCCGCCACTTGGGAAGAAATCGCCAGCGTGTGCGAAAATCTAGAATCGCCGCTGCGCTGCGTGGATGCGGCCAGCGAATCGCGCATGGTCGCTGAAGTGGATCACGTCCTGCGCGCCGGAGATTCCGTCGGCGGCATTTTTGAGGTGGTGGCGCGCGGAGTTCCGCCGGGCCTGGGCAGTCACGCGCAGTGGGACGAAAAACTCGATGCGCGCATCGCCCGCGCCGTAATGTCCATTCAAGCCGTAAAAGCAGTGGAATTCGGCACGGGGGTGGCAAATGCCGCCAGTTACGGTTCGGAGGTGCAGGACGAGATCGTCTACGACGCCACGAAGAGACGCTTCGTCCGTACCTCGAATCGCGCCGGCGGCCTGGAAGGCGGCATTACCAACGGCAGCGACCTGGTTGTGCGCGGATATTTGAAACCGATCTCCACGCTGCGCCGCCCGCTGCTCACTGCGGATTTGAAGACGAAAGAGGCCGTGAAGGCGGCGTACGAGCGTTCGGATGTATGTGTCGTTCCGGCGGGCGGCGTTGCGGGCGAAGCGATGGTAGCAATAGAACTGGCCGGCGCATTCCTGGAAAAATTCGGCGGCGATTCCATCAGCGAAACCCGCCGCAATTTCGATGGTTACCAAAAGCAACTGGACGAGTTCTAGTGATAAGTAGCGAGTGACAAGTGATCCGTAGCGCTGCACATTCATTTGCGAGCCCAGCATAGGAACTGACTGAAGATGATTCATCCGATCGTGAAATACGGCGACCCGGTGCTGGAAACTCCGGGCAAGCGTGTGGAAAAATTCGACGAGGACATCCAAAAACTCGTCGCGGACATGTTCGAATCCATGTACGCCGCCAATGGCGTGGGGCTCGCTGCGCCGCAAATTGGCGTGGGCTTGCGGCTCACGGTGGTTGACGTGTCCAATGGAAAAATTCCGGAGGCGAAGATGGTCCTCGCCAATCCCGAAATTATTTACGCCGAAGGCCAGCAGCGCGAAGAAGAAGGCTGCCTTTCGCTGCCAGGTTTTCGCGGCTACGTCGAACGTCCGCAGTACGTCACCGTCCGCGCGCAGGACGCGGCGGGTGCCCAGTTCGAACGCCGCGGCGAAGGCCTGCTCGCCCGTGCTTTCTGCCACGAAATCGATCACCTCAACGGCGTCCTCTTCATCACGCACCTTAGTATGCTCAAGCGCGACCTGATCAGACGCAAAATTCGCAAGCTGAAAAAAGCCGGCGAGTGGTAGGACGCGCGTGCCGCCGCTAAGAATTGTTTTTTGCGGCACTCCGGCGTTTGCCCTGCCCACTCTGCGCGCACTGCTGGTGCAGAGCGAATTCAAGGTCGAGGGAGTCGTCACGCAACCCGACCGCCCGCGCGGCCGCGGCCAGGTAACGTCGAGCTCGCCGGTAAAAGACGCCGCCGTCGCCGCCGGAATCCCGGTGTATCAGCCGCAAAAAATCCGCGCGGAAGAAGCGTACGAATATTTCCGCAACGCCACGCCGGACGTAATCGTGATCATCGCCTACGGCCAAATTATTCCCGCGCGCCTCATCGCTATTCCGCGCCTGGGATGGATTAATCTGCACGGTTCCCTGCTTCCGAAATATCGCGGCGCCGCCCCGATTCACTGGGCGATTGCCAGCGGCGAAACGCGCACCGGCCTGACCACGATGCAGATTGACGCGGGTCTGGACACAGGCCCCATGCTGCTCCAGCACGAAACCGAAATCGCGCCAGACGAAACCGCGTCGCAACTCTACTTGCGACTCGCGGAAGCAGGCGCGCCACTAATGACCGAAACGCTGCGCGGACTCGCGCGCGGAACAATCACGCCAACCCCGCAGGATAATTCGCAAGCCACACTCGCGCCTCCCCTGAAGAGAGAAGACGGCAGAATTCGTTGGTCGCTCCCCGCGCAAGAAATCTTCAACCGCATCCGCGGCTTTCAACCGTGGCCCGGCGCGTTCACCACCTTCCGCGGCAAGCAGTGCGCGATCTGGGGCAAGCCCGCACTGTCCGACACGACAGCGCGCACGTCAGCTCTCGCGCCCGGCGCGATCCGGGTCGAAAGCGGCGAGGTAGACGTTGTGTGCGGCGAATCGACCACACTCCGTCTGGAATTCGTGCAACTCGAAGGCCGCAAGCGGATCGTCGCGCGCGAATTTGCCAATGGCGCGCGCCTCGCCCCAGGCGAACGATTCGGATCGTGATTAGTCCCGCTAGAAAAATCGCCTACGAAGTTTTGCGACGCGTCGAAGCCCAGGGCGCGTATGCCAGTGACTTGCTGCACGCCGAACTGGGCGCGCGCATAAAGGTGGAAGACGCCGGCCTAGCGACCGAACTAGTGATGGGCGTCTTGCGCTGGCGCCGCCTGCTCGATTTCTTGCTCGACCGGCAATTGAAGAGGCCAGTTGAAAAGCTGGATTTGCCGGTAGCGCTCGCTTTAAGAATCGGACTCTACCAGTTACGATTCCTCGAGCGTATTCCCGCCCGCGCCGCCGTCAACGAATCGGTAGAGATGGTGAAAAGCGCTCGCAAGGCTTCTGCGGCAACATTGGTCAACGCCGTGCTGCGGCGCGCCGCAGATAATGCGCGAGTACCCGCGGCGAATCTGGTTCCGCCGGATACGCCCGGCGCAGAGCGCCTCGGCATTCTGCATTCGCATCCCACCTGGATGGTCGAGCGCTGGCTCGCGCGCCTTGGCGAGCCGCAAACGATCGCGCAGCTCGAAGCGGACAATCGCACCCCGCGGCTGACTTGCGCATTGCACGACGTAAGGCAACGCGAAGAAATCTTCACCGCGCTAAAGCAAGCGGGCCTCCGCATCGAACCCGGCAAAATTCTACAATCCGCGTTTGCCGTAAGTGGCGGTAGCCCCACGCGCACCGAATCCTTCCGTAGCGGCGCGATTTCCATTCAGGATGAAGCTTCGCAAACCGTCCCGCTGCTCCTCGACGTGCAAACCAACGACCGTGTGCTCGATTTGTGCGCCGCGCCGGGAGGAAAGACACCTCCGCTCGTTCGCGCCGCAGGCCCCAGCGGCACCGTGGTCGCGGCGGACCGTTACGCGCACCGCTTGCGCGCGATGCGCGAGCAATTCCAACGTCTCGACCTAACACGCGTGCGCCTCGTAGAATTGGACGCAGCCAGCCCGCTCCCCTTCAGCACACTTTTCCACCGCATTCTCCTGGACGCCCCCTGCTCCGGAACCGGGACGCTCGCCCGCCATCCCGAAATTCGTTGGCGCCTGCACCCGGAGCAGTTCGCGGAATTTCACGCGCTGCAAATCTCACTATTAAGATCCGCGCTCGAACGCCTCGCACCAGCAGGCCGTCTGGTTTACTCCACATGCTCGATGGAGCCGGAGGAAAACGAGCAAGTAGTGCAAGAAGCGCTGCGCGGCGCCACCGGACTGAAACGCAATGGGGCAAACGAGGTCGGACGCGACTTAGAAGACAAACTCGTCGCAGGCCGCGACGAAAAAAGCCTGTTCGATGGCGAGGGATACTTTCGCACCACTCCAGAGGCGTTCGAAACCGACGGATTCTTCGCCGCGATCATCAGCAAGACGTAGAACCGCCGCCGCAGCGGAGTTAACCGCATCAGCGCGATCCGCGATGCAACGAAGTTCCGCCGCGGCTACTCGTGCTACGCTCCTAAGGCGCTGTCCACGGCAAGATAGAGACTGAGGCAAACCGATGACGTTCCGCGAAAGGCTCGAATGGATCTTCCGCATGGCGCTGCTGGCCTTCATCCTGATGTCGGTCGCCTTCCTCAGCGCGCTCACTGCGATGCGCTTCGCCATTCAGGGCCGCGAAGTCGCCATGCCGGACGTCGTAGGGAAAAAAGCCGTCGAAGCGCAGCAGATGCTGCAAGGCCGCGGCGTATCATTCAAGGTCGAAGACCGCATGTTCAGTCCCCTGCCCGCGGATACCGTCGTGCGCCAAACTCCTCCCCCCGGGATGAAAGTGAAAATCGGCCAGTACGCGCACGTGGTCATCAGCCTCGGCCCCAAACAAGCCACAATCCCGATCCTCACCGATCAGAGCATCCGCGCCGCGCGCATCGAACTGTTGCGCTCGGGAATGCAGGTCGGCGAAATTTCCCAGACGTACGTGCCGGGAACTGAAACGGACGCGGTGCTGCAACAAGACCCGGCGCCGGGGACCTCAGACGTCACCAGCCCGCACGTGGATCTGCTCGTTTCCCTCGGCGCGCGGCCGGCCGTGTACGTGATGCCGGAGCTGGTCGGCTATTCGCTCCCCGAAGCGGAATCGAAATTCGCGGGCACGGGCCTGAAGGTCGCGAAGCTAACGTTCGCGCCAGTCCCCGGCGGCCTGCACGGTACCGTGATCGGGCAAACTCCCTCGCGCGGCGCGCGCTTGGACTCAAGCACCAGCATTGAATTGCAGCTCGCGGAGTGATGCAACATCGACGACAAAGGCAGGGAAACAGCCGCGCGACGACCTTCCGCTGAGCCATCCAAACCCGCAAACAACGAACGGCCTATGCTAGAATTTCCAAGGACTCATGGCCTACGCACGCATTGAAATCGCGCCCTCCATCCTAGCCGCGAACTTCGCCAAACTGGGCGACGAAGTCCGCACGGTCGAAGAAGCCGGCGCGGACGTTATTCACGTGGACATCATGGACGGCCACTTCGTCCCCAACCTTTCCCTGGGAATTCCGGTAGTTGCCTCTCTGCGCAAGGCAACCCGCCTGCCCCTGGATGTGCATCTGATGATCGAGCAGCCCGAACTCTATATTGAGGAATTCATCCGCGCGGGTGCCAGCCGCGTCCTGGTGCACCAGGAAGCCACGGCGCACCTGGACCGGGCGCTGGCGATGATCCGCGAGCTGGGCGCGGAAGCGGGCGCGGCCATTAATCCGGCAACGCCAGTCGGGATGCTCAGCGAAGTGCTCGACAAGGCGGACACGATATTGGTGATGACCGTCAACCCGGGTTTTGGGGGCCAGAAATTCATTCCGAATTCCTACGAGAAGATTCGGCAGCTGAATCAGATACGGGCGCGCTATAATGGCGGCTTCCGGATTGAAGTGGATGGGGGCGTTGAACCGGAAAACACGGCCGCGCTGGCGCAAGCCGGTGCCAACACTTTCGTTGCCGGGACTTCGATCTTCCACACAGCTGATCCAGCGGCTGCAACGCGCCAGTTAAAAAAACTCGCGACCCAGGCTTTGAGTCAAAAGGCATAAAAACCTTGCAAACGTCTGACTGGAAAAATCCGATGGCATCGAGAAAATTGAAGAATTATCGCAACGCAGCATTGCCCGTGTTTGCGCTTGGCCTCTTGTTCCTGGCGTGCCCCGCCGCACCAGCGCAAGTCCCCACGCCCCAGACCGGCGGCAGCGGCGAAAACGCGCCGCCTCCTACTCCCACGGCGGCAGACACACCAAAACCCGCACCGAAAGCCAAACCTGCCGACCAAACTGCCGCGAACAAGAAAAAGAAAGACCAGAAGAAGCAGACCATTGACGTAAACACCTCAGCCGAACCGGACAAAGTTCTCTACGATCGCGCCCAAGCGGATCTGAAGGCTGGCCGCTACACCGAAGGACGCCTGGCGCTGCAAACCCTGATCAACACATATCCAGACAGCGAATACCTCGCCAAAGCCAAACTCGCCGTCGCCGACTCCTACTACAAGGAAGGCGGCACTACCAACCTCACGCAATCCATCCAGGAATATAACGACTTCCGCACTTTCTTTCCGTTCCTCGACGAAGCAGCCTACGCCCAGATGCAGATCGGCCTGGCGCACTACAAAATGATGGAAAAATCCGACCGCGACAAAACCCAGGGCGAAGCGGCGGAAGATGCTTTCCAGGCGTTCCTGCTGTCGTACCCGCAGAGCGCGCTGGTCCCCAAGGCCGAACAATATTTGCGCGACGTGCAGGAAGTGCTGGCCGACGGCGATTACAAAGTCGCTTACTACTACTACACCAAGACGGACTTTCGCGCCGCCGCCGCGCGCCTGGTCGAAGTCACCGATCGTTACCCGCTCTACAGCCAGAATGATGATGCCCTGTGGATGCTGGGAAATATCTACGAACGCGCCAAACAAGTTTCCAAAAACGAAGATGACAAGAATCACTGGAGCGATCTGGCCAGCAAGTGCTACGACCGCATCGTGCGCGATTATCCGCTCTCGAGGAATTCGCCGGGCGCCAAGGCGCGCCTGAAGGACATGGGCAGGCCCGTGCCTTCCGCCGATCCCGATGCCATCGTGCGCATGCAGAAACAGCAGCTGTATGAAAAGGAGCATCACCAAAGCGCGGTTCTGAAGCTGCCGATGGGAATGCTCAAGGGAAATCCAGACACTTCCGGTGCCGCGCGTGGTGGGATGCCGCAAATGGCGCCGCCAAACGACGCCGTTTCCGCGACCGATGTGCTCCGCCCCGGTGCTGCGGGTCCGTCGTTCGGGCTGACCGGCAGCGCAGCGGGAGCGAGCGCGCAGACATCGTCGACCAGCACCGAAGTGGTGACGCCGGAAGATGCGACCACCGCGCCAGTAGGCTCCAATCCGAACCAGACCGGGCTGGGCGTCGAAATCCTGACGCCGCTGGACGACAAGGGCCAGCCGACTTCAGAGCAGCCTGCGACGACGACTCCGCCTGCGCAAACGAGCGCGCCAGCAGCAGCCGCACCACCCGCGCCAAGTACCACCGGCACGGTGGATGCAGGCCTGAACGGCTCGGGTACCGCGAGTGCGCCAGCCGATAACAATCCACCGGCGGCTGTTTCAAGTTCCAGCTCATCCAGTTCCAGCGCTTCCGCCGCCACGGGCGACAGCGCCGCCTCGGGCGCAACCCCAGCCGCGCAGACAGCGGACAAAACCGCGACCCCGGTAAAACCTACGCCTGTGGACACCAAGGAAGAGTCCACCAGCAAGAAGAAGAAGGGACTGAAGAAACTCATCCCCTGGTAGCTGCCGCGGATGCGCGGTTCATTCACTGTTAACTCCCTGCTAACAACTCAGGCACTCCTGTACTTCGACTTTGTTGACGCCCTTGCCGCGGGGTGCTGCAATAGCTATGTTCAGGGCTAGGCGCGTCTCGTAAGGGGGCATGCCGCCCCGGGGGATTACAGTGCCCAGAATTTTGGTTGCGGACGACAACACCAATATCCAAAAAATGGTCGTGCTCGCGTTTCAAGAGCGCGGCGTGGAAGTCATCGCCGTCGGCAATGGCGAAGCCGCGGTGCGGCGCCTGCCCGACGCAAACCCCGATCTGGTGCTGGCCGACGTGTTCATGCCCGTGCGCAATGGCTACGAAGTTTGTGAGTTCGTAAAGAAGGATCCGCGTTTCTCGCACGTCCCGGTGATTCTGCTGGTAGGCGCATTCGATCCGCTGGATGAAAAAGAAGCGCGTCGCGTCGGCGCCGATGGCGTACTGAAGAAACCTTTCGTCCCGCCCGATCCGCTGATCGCCATGGTAATGTCCGCGCTGGAAAAGAATCCCAAAGTCGCGGCCGAGCTTGCCCGAGCCAAAGAAGCCGCCGCCGAAGCTGCTTTGCCGCCGGCCCTGCCGGAAGTTCCGCTGAAGGCTGAGCCCAAACCGCTGCCCGAATTCCCCGAGCCCACCGCCGAAGAAGCCGCCGTGATTTATGGTTTCGGCAAAGGCGTGCGCGCGATTGATCTGGACGAAGTGGAAGAAGACGACGAGCAAGAAACGCCCAAGGCCAAGAAGCCCGTCAAAGCCTCCGCGAAAGATTCCAAATCGCCGAAGGCTCCCGCCGCTCCGAAGACTCCAGTGGTCGCGGCCGTAGATGATGATGAAGACGAATTCGACAGCTCCGTCACCGCCAACGATTGGCGCCGCAACGCCGCTGACTTCGAAGTTCCCGAAAATGTTGCCGCTGATCCGGTCTATACCTACGGAAGGAATTTCGAGCCCATAACTTTTCCATCGGAGAAAGACGTTCCGCCGCGCCGCCGGAAGACAGACGGACCCGGCACCGAAGAAACTGCAGCCGCGACGGATTCCAAAGATGCACAGAGGATCGAAGCCAAAGTTGACGCGCCCGCAGCCGAGATTTCGGCAGCGTCCGCCCCAGCGTCCTCGGATCGCGCGCCCGCGGCAAAACCCAATCCTTGGGACGTGAAGGATCAGCCCGAAATCGAATTAGCCGCCGGGACGTTCTCGCGCCTCGAAGAGCCAGACGCGCCAGCGAAATATTCCGAAGCCGAACTCGCCAAGTCGGCACCGGCCGCAAAGCCAGCTGCGGCGCAACCTGTTGCGCAGCAGCAGGAAACCGCGCCTGAGCCGCCCAGCCGTCCAACGCTGGTCTCTCGCATGCGCGGTTGGATGGACATGCTCACGCCTTCTTCGCCCGAGCCTGCGGCGAACTCCGCAACGGAAGTTTCCGCCAGCGATACCACCGAAGCTTCCCCCGCGGATTCCACCAACACCGCTGACAATCACTGGATGACGAATCTTGCAGCGCCTGCTGCGTCGGCACATTCGTCCGCGCCCGCGCCTGTCGAGGCACCTGCTTCCGCTGCTCCGATCGTGGACCCGGCCGCGGAGACGCAACCTATCATCGAAGCCACGGCTTTCGCGCCAACAGAAGCGCCGTTACAATCGGCTCCGGTCGAAGACTTCGCGCCGACTGCAAATTCTCAGTCCCACGTCGACGTCCGTTCAGCCGTCGAGCCGCGCCAGTTCAGCGACGGCGGCGCTAGCGGCGACAAGTTCGGCGGCTCGTCCTACCATTTTTCCGATGAACCGCGCAACGAAACTCATGACGCCGTGATTGACGAATTTCACGATCCCGCGCAATCCAGAACACAAGAAGCGGCCGGCGATTATTCCTCCAACGCCACGGTCGCCGAAGGCCTCAACGGCGAAGTCGAAGCGGAACCCGAGCCGATCAGCAGCAGCGCCGCGGATTTTTCGCCCACTCTTTCTCACGAGTTGCCGTCTGAAGTGTTGCCTTCGCCAGCCGACGTGCCCGTGAATGGCATCGGCCTTTCCGGCATGTTGCCGGCCGAGCCGATCTTCGGCAGCCAGCCGCTGCACGACGCCGCGGAGTATTCACCGCGCGATGAAGATCAAGTTCCGCCGCCAGCCGATACACGCGAGCAGGAAGCCTACGCCGAGCAAACGCAAGCCGGCCAGCAATCACAGCCTGCGCCCAGCGAAGAATATTGGGACCGCGAAGCCGCCGCGCGCGAAGCAGAAGTCCTGGAGCAAGCCGGCAGTTCCCTGTTCGCCGAGTCCGCCGCGCAGGAACCGCCAGCGCTTGATACTTTCGAACGCATCCCCACGCTGCCGCCGCCCAATCGCGAAGCGCTCTCTGAAATTCCGTTCCTGATGCCCCCGCTGCTGCCGCCGCAAAATTCCGAGCAGCCCGCCGCGGCGCGCGCCACAGACGCAGAGGCCGTGGACGACATGGTCCGCAAGGTTATGGAAAAGCTCGGCCCGCATCTGCAAGAACTGCTCTCGCAAGGCGTAAAGCCGCTGGTGGAAAATCTCCTGCAGAACGAACTACAAAAGAAAGATCGCTAGTTCGTAGTGAGCGCTGATTCGTGGCACAGCCAGTGCTGTGCTCCCTCCCCTGACTTCGTAGCACCTGCCGCTGACTTTGGACCTTGCTGTGCCCCTCGCTCTCCGAACACAGCCTGGTTAGGGTTCCGTCGTCAGCGCCCCGGTCGCGGGGTCAATGCGGAAGTAGGAAACGGTCGAATCTTGGAAATGTGCCACGGAAAGCCCTGTGCCATCCGGATTGACTTCGACGCTGGAGGGTTTCGCCCCCGCCGGAAACGGCGAAGCGACAACCGCATTCAGTTCGCCGGTTTTCCAGTTGATGCTGAAGGCCGAAATACTCTGGGAAGTGTGATTAACCACGTATAGGTAGCGGCCAGAAGGTTCGATCGCCAGCCAGCCCGGGCCTTGTTCCGGAAGAACGGATACCTCAGTCGCGGCACTGCTCTGGCCGTCGCGCGCAATCAGCAGTGAATCTCCCAAACCATTCGTCGCGAAAGTCATCCGCTGGCCGGTGCGCAGATTCGCGACGTGCAGCACACGCGAATCGCCTTCGACCGCGCTGAGGACGGTCGCCCCGGCTGCCACAGTCAAGAGCGTCGTTGTATTGTTGCCGTGGTAGCTGGCCAGGATATTCGCCGATCCGATCGCGACAGCAGTTGCCAAGCCCGAAGCATTGACGGTCACCACCGCCTTATTGTCCGATGCATACGTCGAGTCGCTGGTCGTTACGTTCGAGGTCTGACCGTCCAGATACGTCGCGGTCAGAGCGAACTGCTGCGTCGCAGCAACCGCAATCGTCGGATTCGCCGGAGTGAGCTTGACCCCGGTGATGAATAGGTTGCTCACGTCGGAGCTGATGCATCCGGACAAGCCAAAAATCAAGACGAAAGGAAGAATCTGTACGCGCTGGCTGAACTTGAGCAATGAATTGCCTCCGCATTCGCCCGGTCGAAAACCTTAAATCGGATTTTCGATTTGAGTACCGGGCCGGCCGTGCCACTGCAACTGCGCTGCCGCTTTTTTCGGGATGACAGCGTGCAGTGATGCTACCACGGGCGGTGTGGCGCCACATTCTCACCAGCTGCGCGGTTTCCAATCGATGGGTAGCGGGAAATCTGAGGATCGACCGCGGGAGTCCGAAGGGTTAGCTGCAGCGGGAGAGCCTCTTCGCCGCCGGATCGGGAACCGCGAGGTGGCGCACAAATCCAGGCGCAGCTGTTGAGTGGCCACGGTGTCGGGGGCGGCTTCGAACCTGCGCCAGACGCACCTGTACCGAAGGGCGCAGCAAGCTCTGCCAGATTGCCGCCGCGCAAGCTCTCGAGAATTACCAGCTCTAGAACTGCGTGGGCATTGTCCTCAACGTAACGCGGACGCCGCGTTCAGCGTTCAGGTCGGTGGTGCGCTGCCAATCAATACGGTTGAGGTCCGTGGACGCCTCGCTTCCGTCAGGTAGAACGTAGAAAAGCAGCCTGCCGGCCACCCAGTAATCCCTCGCTGGTAAAATCGTCTCCGACTTCAACGCTACCAGCGTAAGTGCGCGGCTCGGGAGCTCCGGTTGCGCCGAGCCCAGCGAAACGGGCGGGGCTGCGGCGGGAGTGCTCGGCGGCAGGTAATACACTCCCGACGAAGATTGTGGCGCGACCGGGCCGCTGGATGGTTGGGAGTAAGATTGGACGCGCGGCGCTACGTACTGCGATGGCGCGGGCGACAAATATGCCGTTAGCCGAGGCAGCTCCACGTCCTGCATCACTTTTAGAGTGATCATTTGCTCGCTTTTCAGCTTTGGTTGTGGTCCGCGCGCGGGCAGTGTGATTACCTTCCAAGGCCACAGCGGCGGAATCATCCATTCGATGACATCGCGCTTTGCATGCCCGTGGCCCATGATGTCGCCCTGTTTATCCACGTGCTGGCCCTGCGCAGCCACGATTCTCGCGTTCAGCTCGCTGTCTGTATTGGGCAGACCAATGTGATCGAAAACGATATCCAGATATCCCTTGCCGATAAAGTGGCCCGGCTGCTTGGCCGCTTCCAGATGCCCGGCCAGGTAGGAGCCGCGCGGGAATGCCGCGTGACCGAACTCCGTGAACTGGCTGAGGTGGCAAAGCACCGGGTCGCCAACCTGGGCGGTTTTCGGTGAAATCGTCGGATCGTCTATCGTGCAATGTAGCAGGGTTCCGGCAGGTATCAGTGTTGCCTGTGCCTTTGCGGCGGGCTGCAGACACACCAAGAACAGCGCCAACAAGAACGGTTTTCGCATAGGCCTTCTCCTAGGTCGGGGCGCAGGCAGCAGGAGAGGGACACACCGAGCAATGGGCGGGGGGCTGTCTGCTTCCCCAGATTCCATCGCCGAGAGTGTACCCCCGTAATTCTCTACAGGCAATACGTCGTTAATTAGTCGGACCCTTTCAGCTGGAATGCTGCTACTCGGCGCCCGGTGCGGCAGCCTTGACCAACTGAGGAGGTACAGTCGTTGGTGCCTTGGAAAATTCCTGTTTCGTGTCAGGCCTGCGCACGATGTCAACCGGCGCCAGCGAAACAGGCCGGTTGGTTTCCGCCGATTCTAACAAGGCCCGAATAATGCGCACGTCGGCCAGGCCCTCTCGACCAGAAGGTTCGGGCTGCTCGTTGTTGAGAATGCAGTCGGAGAAATAGACCAGTTCAGGAGCAAACTGGTCACGTTTTTTGAAGATCTTCTTCGTCGTACGGCCAGCAATGGTGAGTTCGGCCTTCAGATGCGTAACCATGTCGTAAGCGGGATGCATTTTCAAGACACCTTTTGTTCCGATCACCTCGAACACGGAACGGTCGGCGGCGCCAAAGCTCGTGGTAAAACTCGCGGCGCGGTCCTTGGGAAATTTCAGCAACCCGGAGGTCATCTCCGGCACCTCTGCGAATCGCCTGTCGCTGGAGCTCATGTTCCACGCAAACACTTCTTCCGGTTCAGCCTTGAATAGATAGCGCGCGGCATTGATGCAGTAGACGCCCATATCGTAGAGCGCGCCCCCCCGACGTTTTCCTTCAGTCGCGAGTTTCCGGCCTTCACCTGTTGCGGTAGCCGCGGGAACGAGATTCGATCCGGACAAAACGGTTCCCTGCCCCGCCGGGAGCTACGTCCCGCATTTCGGGAAACAAATTCACTTCGCTACGCGCAGGATTCTGAGGCGGCGCTTGAGATCGTAGGGAATGGGCCGCCCGTAGCTCGGCCCGCTGAAGAAAAATAAATAGCGCCGTTTCTTTCTATCGATTCAGACGAGCGTCTGCTTGCGTGATAATATCGTCGAACTTTGACGCCGAATAGCACTCCTCTGCCAAAAAAAACTCTTCTGCCAGATAACACTCTGCTATCTGTGCTGGTGCTGTGTGGCATCAATTTGTTGAACTTCTACGATCGGCAAGCTCCCGGGGCGCTGGTCGAGCCGATGCGGAAAGAGTTCGGCTTGTCCGATACGCAGATCGGGCTGCTGGGCAGCATGTTCATCTGGGTTTATGCCCTGGCGGGCGTACCGCTCGGCCGCGTCGCCGATGTTTGGAGCCGCAAGAAGCTGCTTACCATCGGGGTCACTGTATGGTCCGCACTCACAGCCGCATCGGGTCTGGCCGCTAGCTTCTCGTTCCTGGTGTTCACGCGGCTCGGTGTGGGCGTTGGCGAGGCCGTCTGCGCGCCGGTGGGAACGAGTTGGATCGGCGATCTGTTTCCGCCGCAGCGCCGCGCGCGTATTCTGTCAGTGTTCATGCTAGGCGTGCCGATCGGTGGGGCGCTGAGCTTTTTGTTGTGCGGGCCGATCGCGCAGGCTTGGGGCTGGCGGACAGCGTTGGTCAGCGCCGCGGCGCCCGCGATCATCTTAGTGCCATTGTTGCTTCTTGTGCACGAACCGGGCCGCGGTGCGTCGGAGCAGGCCTCCGGGATCGAGGTCAGAGGATCCATCTACGCCCTACTTCGCATCCGCACCTTGTGGTGGATCATTTTGTCGGGTGCATTGTTGAACTTCAACATGTACGCCTTGGCGACGTTCTTGCCAGCCTTCATGACTCGCGTGCACGGTTACTCGGTCGCGCGCGCCGGCGTGACCTGCGGAATTGTGTATCTCATTGGTGGCGTGTTCGGAGGTCTGCTGGGCGGGCACCTGGGTGATCGGGTGGCAAGCAATGCGCGCAATGCTCGGCTGTGGATGGCGGCGATTATCGCGATCCTCGGCGCACCCATCATGTTTTACGGTATCACGCGGCCGGCGGGCTACGCGCCTACGGCTCTGGTGGCGATCGCCATCGGGTACGGCGCGTTCAACACCTACTACGGGCCTGTTTACGCGTCGATTCAAGACATCGTCGCCCCCAACCAGCGCGGTCTCACGATGTCTGTGTACTTTATGGCGATGTATCTGTGCGGCGCCTCGTTTGGTCCGCTGTTGACAGGCGGCCTCAGTGATTATATGGCCCGGCGGGCCATGCATGCGGCTGGCGCCGTCAGCCTGGCAGGCTTCCGCGCGGTCGGCCTCCAGAAGGCCATGGTCATCATGCCCATTCTCTCGCTGGCGCTGGCGATCGTGCTTTATTTGGGCTCGCGCTCGATGAACCAGGACGTCGAACGACGGGACGCGAGGCTGCAGGGTTGATGTAGCGCCAAGGCGCTGCGGAAACAGGCCGCTGCGCCACGCGAATGGGTCACTTGCGTCAGCTCGCAGAGCGGATCAAGCGCGTTGTTCGGCGGCGCCCACAGCAAAAGTCCTCAAGGAATCACTGTCAATGTGAACTGCTGGGTGTGCGTTGGCGTGCTCGCGGCGGATGCTGTGATCGTGACGAGGTAGGTTGATGCCGGCTGGCCCGTCTTCTGCCCGGAGTATCCGGCACAATTCGCTGTTGCCAATAGCGCAGTGAATACAGCAGATGTCACAAAGGCGCGCGCGCAGTTCAGCTTAGGCGCGGCGGTTCGCTTGATTCCGACCACTCCGGCGATTGCCAAGATCCCGAGGGCAAGAATATACAAAGCTGTCGGATAGGACCGTAGGAACGCGCCGAGTGGCGGGGCCGCCGTTCCAGCGGCAGTTGGTAGTTGTACGGTTAAGGTCGCCGACACTGCACCTGCGATTGGCATAACCGTTTGTGGGTTGAATGTGCAGCTCGCACCACCGGGCAAACCTGCGCAGGTGAAGCCGACGGTTTGGTTGAATCCGTTCTTGGGCGCTACGGTGACGGTCAGTTTTCCCGAAGAACCCGGCGCGACGGAAAGTGACGAGCTGCTCATGGTCAGCGAAAAGTCGGCTGGCGCCGCGTTTGTCACGGTCACGATCAACGCGGGGGAAGTTGACGCCGCGTAGTTCGAATCGCCGGAATACGCAGCTGTCATCGTATGACTTCCCCCGGCAAGGTTCGCACTGCTGAACGATGCGGCGCCGCCATTGAGCGCGACGACTCCCAACTGGGTTTGGCCGTCAAGGATTGTGACCGAGCCAGTGGGAACTCCTGTGCCGGACTGCGGCGTGACGCGCGTGGCGAATGTTACGTCTTGACCAAGCGTTATTTGCGTGGCGGAAGCCATAACGGAAGTAGTGGTCGCGATTTTGGCTGGCGCTGAAATTGTGACCGGTACTGCCGCTGATGTAGACGGGGCGAAATTCGTGGCGCCGGAATACACCGCTGAAATCGAATGTGTGCCAATCGCCAGACTCGATGTATTGAACGTCGCCGAGCCGGATGAGTTCAGCGATATCGTGCCCAGTTGCGTGGCACCGTCGTTGAACGTAACGGCGCCTGTGGGAACGCCGGATCCCGATTTTGGCGCGACGCCTGCCGTGAACGTGATCGCCTGCCCCGAGGTAGCTTGCGTAGATGACGCGGAGACGGACGTGGTGGTTGCAACGGGCGACGACGTCTCTGGCGTGAAAACGAAGACCGTCGCCGAGTACGCGGGAAAATTGTAATTCAGTGAATTCGATGCAACCGCTGGCGGTGTGCCGGCGACTATTTGCGCCAGGTTTGCGTTGCTAAAGGTGTAGACCGCTGCTGTCGCGTTCGAAGTGAAATTCGCAAGTGTCAGGCCGGTCTGAATCGCGCTGCTAGTCTTGTTGATGGCAATTACGGTGAGAGCGCCGTCGCGGGATCGCAGCGCGCCGTAGACCGACAGCTGGCCCTGGTCCGTGCTTGTCGAATTCACCGAGGTATCGCCGAATTGTCCGCCGGCGCCGTCATAGTTGCGGTACAGCCGAAAACTGTATGCAACCGGGTCGGTCGGCTGCGGCACGGTCCATAAATTCGCGAAATCCAGGCTTTGGCGGCCGTAAATTCCCAGAACGTCGGCTTCGGTGAGCGCATCCACCAGCGGATTCGTGCCGCTGCTGAAGCTGTACTCCGAAATCGCAAGCTTCGTTCCGGGATAGTAGGTTTGAATCCAATTCTGAAAACGTGGGAGCAGCATCATTGGCCCGTCGAAATAATACTGTTCGACCCAGCTGCCGGAATTAAACGTGGGATCCCATAACGCGCGAGTCGAGGCCAGCTCGGCCGCATCGGTCGAGCCGCCTCCGTAATAATGCTCGTCGAAATAATCCAGGATGCGCTGATGATTGGCCTGGTCGTAGGCCGCCATCTGCTGCAAGTAATACTGCCCCGCGTATAGATTGTCCTGTTGGCTGGGAGTTCCGATCCAACCGCCAAGCGTGAAATCCACGGGTCCAAACACTTTCGCGCTCGGATCGGTTTGCTTGATCATGGCGGCATATTGCTGGCCGAGATTGATGATCGTGTTGTAATCGGGTTGGTTGGGTTCGACGTCGCGATGCGTGTTGCTCCAGCCGCCCGGTTCATTGTCGAGCTGATAGTAAGGAACACCACCGTTCGCGGCGGTGCCAAAGGTCGATAGTAGGTGCTGCAGCCACCCCTGCTGCAGAGCGACGGTGTTGTCGATGTGATTGGCGTAAATATTATTGTCCAGCAGCTGCACGCCGCCCGTGGTGATGCTGTTGCCGCAGTTGTCGCCGTTGGGATGCACGTAGGGATTCGTAGATTGCTGCGCGCCGTACACCGAGACCGGGAAACTGCAAGTCCACGCCGCTGATTTGTTGACGTAAGGAATGATGGGGATCGTCAACAGAGCGTGCGCATTCGAGGCTGTCTTGTACGTGTTGATCATCAGATCGGCTGAGGCGCTCGGCGTCGCAGTCGCTTCGCCGTTGCCGCCCATGAAATACCAGTCGAATCCGGAGTTGCTGGAATCAACTTGCCAGTTGTAGCGGGTTGTTCCGTCGCCGCCCCAGCGGATATTGGGGACCTGGATTTCTTTCGCGAAGCCCGCATCCAAACCGTAATTTGCGATGCCGTAAATGTCGGGATTGATCGGATGAGGATTGCCCGCCGCGTCTACTGTCAGCACGGGCGTCGTTTGGGCGATGCTGGGCCGCCCTGCCGCAACGGCAAGGATCATTGTCAAGGCAGCATAGCGGGCAAAGTGAAACAAACTTCGGCGCATGAAACCGTCCTAGAGAAGATGACCGTAAGAGAAATTGTGTTCGGAGATGAAATTAGCGACCCGTCGTACTACGGTCAATGGTACGAAAGGTCAGGCGATGGAGACGATGATCTCAGCGCAAGATATCAGGATCTGCCGCGCTCACCGGTGGCTACTTCGCGGGATCTGGCGGACGGGCCTGCCAACATGATTGGTCACGGGGCAGCTGTCGAACCGCGATCTGCAGAAAGCGCACGGCTATCGGTGCCGGCTATGGCCACGCCGGACGTGTTGTGGCAGCCGCGCCGTACGTTGACGGCTTGCTTCTCCGCCCTTTATATTGAGTCATTCACTCTTGTGATGGTGTCGTGGTGTCGCCGTGTTGCTGCGGTGGCTGCCGGTGTGGTTTCGCGGGGCTGCCGCCACAAAGTCGACTTCAACAACGGGGAGCGGATGGCGCGAGAAATACCGAAGGCTTACGAGCCGCAGGAAATTGAAGTGCGCTGGGCGAAGGCCTGGTTCGACGAGAAATTATTTCGCGCGGAGAATTCGGGAACGCCGGACGCGCCGAGCGATCAGCAGCCGCGCTTTTCGATCGCGCTGCCGCCGCCAAACGTTACTGGCTCGATTCACATCGGGCACATGCTGGAGCACACGCAGATTGACATGTTGGTGCGCTGGCATCGCATGTGCGGCGAACGCACTTTGTGGCTGCCGGGCATGGATCACGCCGGGATTGCGACGCAATTCGTCGTGGAAAGAATGCTCGCGAAGGAAGGGATTTATCGCAAGGAGCTGGGGCGCGAGGAATTCGAGCGGCGGGTCTGGAAATGGAAGGCTGAAAGCGGCGGCGTGATCAAGCAGCAGATGATTCGCCTGGGAGCTTCCTGCGATTGGACGCGCGAGAAATTTACCCTGGAACCGGCGCTGTATCGCTCGGTGCTGGAAGCGTTTTTGCGGCTGTATCGCGAAGGGCTGATTTACCGCGGGCGCTACATGGTGAATTGGTGCCCGCGCTGCCAGACGGCGATCAGTGATTTGGAAGTGGTGCACAACGAGCGCGTCGGGAATCTGTGGTTCATTCGCTATCCCGTTGCAGGCCGGCAAGAATCACTCGTGGTGGCGACTACGCGGCCCGAGACGATGCTCGGCGATACGGCTGTAGCAGTGCATCCGGAGGACGAGCGTTACCGGCATCTGGTGGGGAAAACAGTGCTGCTGCCGCTGATGGATCGCGAAATTCCGATCGTCGCGGACGAGTACGTGGACCGCGAGTTCGGTACGGGCGTCGTGAAAATCACGCCGGCGCACGATCCCAACGATTTCGAAGTAGGCAAGCGGCACAACCTGGCGCAGGTTGATGTGATGACCGACGACGCGCACATGAGCGAGGTCGCGGGAAAATATGCGGGCCTCGATCGCTTTGTGGCCAGGGCGCGCGTAATTACGGACCTGGAAGAACTCGGCTTGATGGATCACATTTCCGAGCATACGCATTCGGTGGGGACCTGCGACCGCTGCAAGGCGATTGTGGAGCCGCGCGTTTCGACGCAGTGGTTCATGAAGATGAAGCCGCTGGCCGAAGATGCGCGCAAGGCCGTGACGGGCGCGTTTGGGCCGGGGGCGGAAATTGAAGTGGTCCCGGACAATCAGCGCACGATTCTGCTGCAGTGGTTCGAGAATATTCGCGATTGGTGCATCTCACGCCAGCTGTGGTGGGGGCATCGCATTCCGATATGGCATTGCGCGGATTGCGGTGAGATGGTGCCGGCGACCGATTCGAACGTCGAAATTGTGGATGGCCATGCGCGGGCCTCGGGCGTACCGAGGAAGTGTCCGAAGTGCGGCGCGGCAGGCGGTGGCAAATTGATTCAGGATCCGGATGTACTGGATACCTGGTTCAGCTCCGCGCTGTGGCCGTTTTCAACCTTGGGCTGGCCGGATTCGACAGCGGATTTGCATGCGTTTTATCCGAATAGCCTGTTGATCAGCGGATACGACATTTTATTTTTCTGGGACTCGCGGATGATCATGATGGGGCTGCACCTGACCTCGGGTGCGACCGAAGCTGAACGAATACCTTTCCGCAGGCTGTACTTGCATTCGCTGGTGCGCACCGCGGAAGGCGCGAAGATGTCCAAGACCAAGGGCACAGGCGTGGATCCGCTGAAACTGACTGCGGAGTTCGGCACCGATGCGATGCGCTACATGCTGGCGAGCATGTCCGCGCCAGGGACGGACATCGCCTTGAGCGAGGACCGGATTTTGGGCGCGCGAGCATTCGCGAACAAGATTTGGAACGCGGCGCGATTTTTATTTGTGAATTTGGAGAAGGCGGAGGCTGCGGCGGGATTTACGCTGGAGGAATTGGCGGCGCCGCAGGTGCGTGCTGGGGCGCCGTATGCGGTGAAGGGCGAAGGCGCGTTAGCGCATCGCTGGGTTTTTTCGCGCCTCGCGGCGACGGCGGGAGAAGCCAGCAAGGCGCTGGGTGAATTTCGATTTCACGAAGCTTGTCAAACGATCTATCACTTTTTCTGGGGCGACTTCTGCGATTGGTACATCGAGTGGGTGAAACCGCAGCTTTCTTCCGCGGATCGGGAGATGGCGCGGGCTGCCTGGCGGAATATTTTCGCGGTTTGGGATGCGGCTTTGCGCTTGCTGCATCCAGTAATGCCGTTTTTGACCGAGGAGTTGTGGCATCAGCTGCCGCAGCCGGCGGCAGCGCGCTCCATTGCGCTGGACCGGTTTCCCGCCCGGCGCGAGGATTGGATCGACGCGGGCGCGGACGGAGACATGGCGTTGATCCAGCAAATCATTGCGGCCGCGCGCAACATCCGCGCGGAAATGAAGGTGGACCCGAAGAAGAAAGTAGCGGCGGATTTCTCTACGAAGGACCAGGCAGTTCGGCAGCTAGTGCATTCAAGCCTCGAGCCGTTGCTGCGTTTGGCGAATCTCTCGGCGTTGCAGATTTCAGCCGGGCATCTGGATGCAACAGGGGCGGCGGTCCGTTCGACGGCGCAATTCGATTTGCGAATTGGATATGACGACGCCGTGGACAAGCAGGTGGAGAGCGCACGCTTGCAGAAGGAAATCGAGCGCCTGGCCAAGGATATTGAGTCCAAGAAGGCGCGGCTGGCGGATGAAACTTTCTTGCGTAAGGCTCCGGCGAAAATCGTGCAGGATTTGAAAGCGACGCTGGCAGCGCGAGGGATCGAACATCAGAAACTGCTCGATCGCCTTTCACAGCTTCAGCAATCGTAGACGCAGAACAATTCCTATGGCTTCTAAACGGATGGCTAATTTGCCGGGGACGACCGACCGGCGGCTGGACGCGCTGCTGACCTTGCTGGTCGAGAACTCGACGATTGTGATCAGCGGAGCGAAGATCGCCAAAGAAATTGGCGTGACGCGGCAACAAGTCTGGCGCTGGATCGAGAAATTGCGCGAACTCGGCGTGCGCGTGAAGGGACATGCGGCGACGGGATATCACATCGAGCGGGCGCCGGATATCCTGGCGGCGCAACTCTTGAGCCACAGGCTTTACGGCACACCGTTCGCGCGGCGCATTTATCATTTTTTCAAAATTGATTCGACGAATACGGTGGCGATGCAGCTAGGCGAGCAGGGCGAGCCGCACGGAGCCGTGGTGCTGGCGGAAGAACAGACGGCAGGACGCGGGCGCGCTGGGCGGAAATGGATTTCGGAGAAATCCGCGGGTATTCACTGCACGGTGTTGTTGCGCCCGCAGATTCCTCCTGCCCATGCGCCGTTGCTGACGCTGGTGGCCGGCCTCGCAGCGCGCGACGCGGCGGCCGAAGAACTTGACGCTGCGCCGGACATTCGTTGGCCAAACGATTTGCTGGTGCGCGGGCGAAAATTTTCGGGAATTCTGACCGAGATGCACGCCGAGCCTGACCGCATGCATCACGCGGTGGTCGGCATCGGGATGAACGTGAACCAGACTAAAATGCCGCCGGGCCTCGAAGAGATCGCAACTTCGCTGCGCATGGAAACAGGAAAAATTCATTCGCGGCTGGAAGTGCTGATACGGTTGCTACGCCACCTGGACCGCTACTACAATCAATTCCTCAGCGAAGGCGCGACGCCGATTCTGCGGCGCTTTGCGGAAGTGTCCAGTTATTTCCAGGGGAAACGCGTGCGCATCACAACGGCGCGGGAAACCTTCACAGGAAGCACGGCGGGCCTGGAGCCGAGCGGCGTCTTGCGCGTGCTGCGCGACCACGGCGCCGGAATCGAGCTGGTACTATCGGGCGACGTGGCGGAGGCCGATTGATGTTGCTGACGCTGGACGTGGGGAACACGAATACGGTGCTGGGAGTTTTTCGCGGCAAGGAATTGGTTGCGAATTGGCGGCTGACGACGGCGCGCGACCAGACCGAGGATGAGTACGGAATTCTGACGCGCGATTTGTTTACTTTGGCCGCGCTGGAGCCCCGCGAAATTGGCGGAGTCATTATCAGTTCGGTGGTACCACAGCTGAATTCGCGCCTGGCGGGGATGGCGGAGAGATATTTCAGCAAAACGGCGCTGTTTGTCGAGCCGGGCATCAAGACGGGTATGCCGGTGCATTACGACAATCCTCAGGAGGTGGGCGCGGACCGCATTGTCAATAGCGTGGCGGCGTTTGAGAAATATGGCGGGCCGTGCATCATCGTGGATTTCGGAACGGCGATAAATTTTGATGCGGTGTCGGCGCGCGGTGAATATATGGGCGGAGTGCTGGCGCCTGGGATTGGCATTTCGGCGGACGCACTTTTTGCCCGGGCGGCTCGGTTGTTTCGCGTTGAGATCAAGGATCCGGGGAAAATTATCGGGACGAATACGGCGGCTTCGATGCAGGCGGGACTTTTTTATGGCTACACCGATTTGGTGGATGGGATTCTGGAGCGAATGAAAAAGGTGATGGGGGAGAAGACGAAAGTGGTGGCGACCGGGGGCCAAGCGGCGTTGATTGGCGGAGCTTCGCGGCATATTGAGACGGTGGATGAATTTTTGACTTTGGAGGGATTGCGCATTATCTGGGATCGGAATCTAGAAGGCGCGCAGAAGAAAACACCCGCGGCGCGGCGAACCTAGACCTTTGCAACATTCTTTAAAGCGACAGCGAGAGGAATCTTGGCGGCCGCCGCGGAATCGGCATCCACAGTATCTTGGTTCTGCCCTCACTCATGGAATCGTTTAACTACTTTAATTATTTCACGGAGATCGAGGAGTATTTTTGGCGGAAGCGAGGCGCGCATCTGCTGGTTTCGCCATTGGATTGGGCGATTTTGGAAACCTGGCAGAAGGCAGGGATTCCGATTGGCGCCGTGCGCAAGGGGATTGATCGCGCGTTTGAGAGTTGGGCGCGTTCGCGGCGGGCGGCGGGCGGGCGACAGCTGAAAAGTCTAGCCTACTGCGTGGACGCGGTGCTGGATGCGGCGACCGAAGCGGCCGAGGCGGCAGCAGGCGCGGGACCGGAAGTGAAATCGTCGCGCGCCGGGACCGAGCCGTTTTCGCGGGAGGAGTTGCGGAAATATCTGCAGCGGAACGCGGCGCGTTTGCGGGCGGCTGCCGGCAAATTGCGCTCGGGCGCGGGCGCGGCGGCCTTGGCGATTCGGTTCGATGAAACTGCGCAGAAGCTGGATGACGCAGCGCCCTTACTGGATGCGCCGGGAGCACTTGATCTGGAGGATTTTGAGCGGCGCATGACGGTGTTGGAGGAGAAATTGGCAGCCGCGCTCGCTGCGGATGCGAACGACGAGGCGCTGCTCGCGATCCGGCGGGAAATGGACCGGTCGCTCGCGCCTTACCGGCGTAAGATGTCTGCGGAGCAATTGGCGCAGCTCGAGAGGCAATACACGCAGAAACGTTTGTTCGAGTATTTTGAAGTGCCGCGGCTGAGTCTATTTTATTTGACGTAATAAGTTTTGCGCCACTACGGTTTCTCGTCCTCTGCGCCTACGGCGAAACAATCAAGAGGTGATCTCGATTGGACATTACGATTGAAAAACTGATTTATGGCGGCGAGGGGTTGGCTCATCACGAAGGGTCCACGGTTTTTGTACCGTTTGTGCTGCCGGCGGAGCGGGTGGCTGTGGAGGCCATCGAGCAGAAGAGGAAATTTGTGCGCGGGCGGGTGGAAGGGATTTTGCAGGCGGCGCCGGAACGCGTCGAGGCGCGCTGCCCGCATTTCGGAATTTGCGGCGGCTGCGATTACCAGCACATTCCTTACGAAGCGCAGCTGAAATTCAAAGCTGAGATTTTACGCGAAACTTTGCGGCGGATTGGCAAGATTGACTGGGAGGGGGAGATCACGGCCCACGGATCGCCTCCCTGGGCTTATCGAAATCGCGCGCAGTGGAAAGTGCGTCCGCTGGAAAATTCGGTCGAGGAGCCAACGCCAGAGACTGGCGCGGACGGCGGGACCAAGTTGGGCATCGGATATTTTCGCGCGAATTCGACGGCGCTGTGCGCGGTGGAAGATTGCTCGATTATTTCGCCTCTGCTGCTGAAGACGCTTCTTTCTTTGCGCACGGCCCTGGCGGCGGGAGTTTTGCCGCGCGGATTGCGGGAAATGGAGGCGTTTGTGGACGCGGCAGACGCGAAGCTGCTGCTGACTGCGACCTTCGCCGGATTTCCTTCTCGGGCCGCAGAGCATGCCGAGACTTTTCGACGCATCGTGCCGGAGATTGCGAGTTTGCTATTGCACGATCCCAGCCGCGATCGCATGGAATTGTACGGGCCGGGATATTTGGAATACGCGGCGGGAGAAATGTCCTATCGCGTGGGACATTTTTCATTTTTTCAGGTGAACCGGTTTTTGGTGGAGGAACTGGCGCGGGAAGTCGTCGCACGCGAAGAGGGCGGGCGGCTGGCGATCGATCTTTTCGCGGGCGTGGGATTATTTTCGATTCCGCTGGCGAAGCGCTTTGCGCGCGTGTTGGCGGTGGAATCGAATCCGGCCGCCGCGCGGGACCTGGAAACAAACATGCGCGGACATGGGTCGATCGAAGTGCGTTCGGTGGAGGTGGAGCAGTTTTTGAAGCGTAACAAGGAACGGCCGGAATTGCTGGTACTGGATCCTCCGCGGGCCGGGATGACGCCGGAATCAGTCGAGCGGCTGGGGAAGCTGCGGCCGGAGCGGATTACTTACGTTTCCTGCGAACCGCCCACACTGGCGCGCGATTTGGTGCTGTTTGCGAAGGCGGGATACGACTGCACAGAAGTCCATTTGTTTGATTTGTTTCCTCAGACTTTCCACATGGAAACCGCCGTTCGGCTACGTAAGCGCGGCTGAAGATCGCGCGACTCATGTTTCTTCATCACGCCAGGCTTAGGCTTCGACCGACGGCCGCCGGCCAGTGCCTATTCTTTCATCGCGCCGGCATCTGGCCCGCTTTGTCGCCTTCGCCGCCGTCCCCGGATTCGATCTTGTAGCAGCCGCCTGCTTTTTAAGCGGGCGCGGTTGACGTGCTTCTCGCCTCACCTCCGCGAAATTGCACGCGCCAGCAGCGGCGAACAGCCAAGCAATTTCCTTGGCACGGATTTGCGGATGAAACGCGCAGACGGCCCCGCTGGAAGTCAACGAGAGCTCGAGCGATTCTAGGTGTTGGAATCGGCGGGGTCGTCGGAATCTTCTAGCGATACGTTGTTGGCGGACTGATATTCGGCGATGATTTTGCGGGCTTCGTCGGCTTGGGACTCGAGGACGAAGATTTCAACGTTGTGGGGACCTTCCGGATTCTCCGGGATCGGAAACGGGTCGGTCGAGACCGAGCCCGGGGACTGGATGCCGGCGCTTTCCAGCAAGCCGCGAATTACCAGCGCTTCGGTGGCGTTTTCAGCGACGTGGGCGATGACGACCTTTTCGTTGGAGTATTCCTCGGGCATGTGGGCTCCTCAAAAACAATGCGACAGTACTATTGTGCGCCTCCCGGTCTTAGGTCCATACTAGTTTTCCGGTAGCCAGGTCAAATATGGACGACCCCTCGGTTCAGCCCACGCAGCAAGAGATTGACGAAGAGAGCCGCCGCATTCGCAGGCTGCGCATCCTGGTGCATATTACGCTGGAAACGATTGCGGGTGGAGATTTGTCGCCCGAGGATGCCGCGCAGATGGTGGCCGAGACGCGGAAGATTGCCTTGGATATGTTTCCCGGAAAAGAGCGCGCGTTTGATTTGATTTACCGGCCGCAATTTCAGCGCGTGATGCATGCGGTTTATCGCTTGCAGTAGAGCCTGCCTGTAGGTACAGAGCCTTCCCAGTCAATTAATAGCCGTAGCGGCGCTGGAGCCACATACGGAGCCAGACTACTGCCAGGGCTGCTATGGTGCCGATGAGGGCTTTGTATTCTCGGTTGCGGCGGTAGAGCTCCCACGAGAATGCTTCGGCGGATTTGGTTTCGTGTGGCTGCATGTAGCCGGTGCCGAAAAAGTCCGGCAGGAAGAGCGGCACCTTCGCGGCGTATTCGTCGAACACGGTTCCGAAGCGGGCGCGCAGGTCTTCTTCTTCATTGCGCATCACCGCGTAATAAAACACCACGAAATAAATTGCAATCAGGCTGCCGGCCCACCAGGAATGGCCGGCAATAGCAAATCCGGCGGCTAGGAACGCGCTGCCGAGATAGAGAGGGTTGCGTGTGCGTGCGTACGGCCCGGAAGTGGCTAGTTCGCGATCTTTGCTCAGGTGACCTGCCGCGATGGCGCGGATGAGGATGCCGAATCCCGCGACGGCTGCGCCCATAGCGATCCAGTGGTGCGTGGGCTTGGCGAGGAGCCAATAGAGAATGGCGATGGGATAGCCGATACGCACACGCCAACGCATCCAGAATTTTCTGGGCGGTGCGGCGACGAGTTCGTTTGAGTTGGTGGTCACGCGCTGCCTCACGAATTCGCGCTGCTGATGAGACGTGCTACAGCGTCGGCGACTTGGTCAACAGTGATCGAAAGCATGGGCGAAGAATAGGACGCGCCGCGGCGATAAGTCGTTTCGCTTTTGCTGGGATTGCGGATGACGATGCTTTGGATTTGGTTGTGGGCGCCGTAGGGGCCGTTGCGCGCCGGATCGGTGGGGCCGTACAGGCCGACGACTGGCCTTCCAAGCGCGGACGCCAGATGCAACGGGCCGGTATCTGCCGAGACGACAAATTTTGCGCGATTTAATAGAGCCATCAACGGGCCGAGGCCGAGCGGAACGGCAACGGGCGCCGGAGTTCCTGCCGCGCTGACCAGTTCTTGCGCCAAGCTTTCTTCTCCAGGACCAAAACTGATTATGGCGCGCCAATGATGTTGCACGCCGAGGCGGTGATGCAGTTCGCCGTAGCGTTCAGGCGGCCAACATTTCGAACGCCAGCCGCCGCCGGGATTGAGCACGTAGAAATCTCCGATATTGTGGCGGGCGAGTTCGTGCGTGACTTGTTTCTCATCTTCCGGCCGCAGGGTCAAAGGAAATCGCGGAGTGGAAGTGCGCGCGCCCGCTGCTTCGGCGAGGGTGAGGTTGTGGTCAACCTTATGTGCTCCGCGAGGATTGATTTTATCGGTGTAAAACAAGGAGGCGAAACCCTCGCGGGCGTAGCTGCTTGCGAAACCGATGCGGCGGGGCGCGCCGGAAGCCAAGACCGGGAGCGCGGATTTGTAGAGGCCTTGAAAATCAATCGCGCAGGTGTAGTGTGCCGCGCGCAATTTAGCGACCGTCGAGACCAGGCCCGCGGCGCTTTTCTTTTCGAGCGAGATTATTTCGCTGAGATCGAGGTTGCCTTCGAGCAGGCGCCGCCATTTCGGTTCGATGAGCCAGTCGATGCGAGCTGCGGGAAATGCATCGCGCAGCGCGGAGGCGGCGGGCAGGGCGTGGATTACGTCGCCGAGCGAACCGAGGCGGACGAGCAGGAAGCGCGCGTCAGGCATTGCCGTCCTGACGCAGGCGCGCGAGTAGATCGCGCGTGGAATGTTGCTTGGGATCGCCGACGATCGCGACGCGGATGCCGAGCAGGGCGGCTAGCTCGCGCTCGGGGACTGTGTCAGCGGTGTAGTCCGTACCTTTGGCGTGGACGTCGGGTTGAAGTTCTTTGAGGAGTGAGTTCACGTCGAGCTCGTCGAAGATTACGACATAGTTTACAGATTGCAATGCTGCGACCAGACTGGCGCGGGCGCGTTCGGTGAGGACGGGGCGGCCGGGGCCTTTCAATTTTCTGGTGCTGGAGTCGGAATTGATCCCGACTACCAGAAGATCGCCTTCGGCGCGAGCGGCTTCAAGGTAACGGACGTGGCCTACGTGGAGGACATCGAAGACGCCGTTGGCGAAAACGATTTTGCGCCTGGCGCGGCGATGTTCGTCGAGGATGCCGGCGAGTCCCTGGCTTGAAACGACTTTTTCGCGAGTGTCCATACGATTTTCAGCGCTGCTGCGCGCGGGTTGTTGCTGTGGCGTCCTGGCGCAGAGCGGCTGTTAGTTCGGCGATCGTGACGGTGGCGGTGCGGCGTTTCATTACTACAATTCCGCCGGCGTAATTTGCCAGGTGCGCTGCTTCCAGATAGGACGCGCCAGAGGCTAAGGCGAGAGTAAAAACAGCGATTACCGTGTCGCCCGCGCCGGTGACATCGACGGGCGCATCGGAGCCGTAGATGGGAATATTGCGCAGGACGCGGCTGCGTTCGAACAGGGCCATGCCGTCTTTGCCGCGGGTCACGACGAGGGCTTGGAGATTCAGGTCGCGCAGGGCGCGTTGGCCGAGATCCTCTAGCTTGCGAATGTCGGTGCCTATGCGGGCGTGGTAGGCGGCTTCGACTTCCGGCTCGTTGGGAGTGGCGGCGGTGATTCCGGCGTCGCGAAATTCCAGGAGTCGGTGGCGGGAGTCAAGGGTTAGGAGCTTGGCATTCAGTTTTTTAATTATCGCGGGGGAGGCGGCGCCGAAGTCGTAGTCGGAGACCAGGATGGCGCTGGCACGTTGCGCGATTTCCCGGGCTTTGTTTGCGATGGCGCTTTCTGTGCTCGCGGACAGTCTCGCGCTCGGTTCGCAGTCTACGCGCAGAACTTGTTGTTCGGTGGTGTGGGTCCATCCGGCCAGGTACCGCGTTTTTGTGGCCGTGATCCGATCGCGGGCGCGCAGGATGCCCGAGACGTTGATGCGTTTACGGCGGAAATGGTCGAGGAGTTGGCGGCCGGCGTCGTCATCGCCGACGACGCCGACCGGCAGAACACGGGCGCCGAGATCGGCCAGGTTGAAGACGGCATTGGCTGCGCCGCCTGGATACGATTCGGTGCGGCGGTGGCGAAGGATCAGGACGGGGGCTTCGCGGGAGACGCGGGAAATTTCGCCCGAGACGAATTCGTCGAGGACGAAATCGCCGACGACGCCGATGATTTGGCGGGGGAAGCTGGCGACGAGGTCGAGCAGGCGGGTCAGGTCCACGCTGGCGTCGGATTCGATGTCGGATTTCCCAGGCGCGCCGGACGAGGATGACTTGGCCGGCCTTGGGTGTTTGCGCTGCTTGCGTGCGTTGCTCAACCAAGCTCCTTGATGGCTTCCTGTTTTCCTTTGCGCGCCGCTCGAAACCTATCACAGCGGTGTCTGGTGCGGCAATTGGACGCGCCTTTGCGTTTTTATAATTACATCGGCAGCTTCGGTTGCGTAGCGTCGAGACGCGCAGCAGTCGAGAGTACGGCGAGCCAGAATTCATCGGCGTTGTCTATTTGCATGGAGATGGAGCAGTAGAACGTCCGCAATTTTCCGCAGTCGACTGCGTGCAGATTGTACAGGTCTTTCTCGGTGCAAATCAGGGCGCTGGCACCTGATTCCCGTGCCAGCTGGAGAATTACCTGGTCGTCCTTGTCGGTGTAGCGGTGGTGATCCGGAAAGAATTTGTGGCCGACGATTTGTAGGCCCCAGGTGCGTAGGTCATCCAGGAACGCTGCGGGATTGCCGATGCCGCAGAATGCGAACAGTTTTGGTAGCGCATCCGGAGCGACTGCGCCGCCGAATTGGCCGTCGGTGAAGCTCTGGATGGCGTTGAGTTTTGGACGGGCGTAGAAAATTGGAGCGGTGGAATCGCGACGGATGGCGGATTCGATCGCGGGTGCGTAGGTGCTGCGTGTGATTACGATGATGTCGGCGCGGGCCAAGGCGGAGCGTGGCTCGCGGAGATGTCCGGCGGGCAGGAGGCGGCCGCCGCTGAACGGATTTGTCGCGTCTATCAGGACGATATCCACGTCGCGTGCTAGTTGCAGATGCTGGAAACCATCGTCGAGGACGAACCAGTTCACGCCGCGCTTGGCTAGTTCCCTGCCCTGTTGGTAGCGATTTGCGCCGACGCCGAAGTACACGCGATCGCCGAGACGGGTTTGCAGCAGGCATACTTCGTCGCTGGTTCTGCTGCTGATTCTCGCGCCGGTGTCGGTGGCGGCGGCCTGCGGATTATTTTTCGCTGCGGCTGCGATTTTTTCGCCGTGATAGCCGCGGGTTAGGATGCCCACGTTCTTTCCTTCGCTTAGAAGGCGTTCGGCGATCCAGAGCACCATGGGAGTTTTTCCGGTGCCGCCGGTGGTTAGGTTGCCGACGCTGATGACTGTGCCATCCAGTTCGTGAGATTTCAGGATGCCTCGGCGGTAGGCGCGCGCGCGCAAATGTGCTGCGGCGCCGTAGGGCAGCGTGAACGGCCAGAGAAGTGATTGCTTCAGCGTCATGCGCCGTGCTCCTTGGCGGAGCGGTTGTGCCAAACGGCGGCGATGTGATCGAGCGAGCGTTCGGTGGCGCCGCGATTGCGCTGGGAAATTTCGCGGGCTGCTCGGCCCATGCGTTCGCGCATCGCGTTGTCTTCGATCAGCTGAATCCAGACTTTGCCGAGACCTGGGCCTGTCGACACTTGAACGCCCGCGTGCACGTCGAGAAATTGGTCGGCCATCTCTTTGAAATTTTCCATGAAGGCGCCGAAAACTGGCGGACGCGCGAACCAGGCAGGTTCGAGAATATTGTGTCCGCCGGCGGCAACGAGCGAGCCGCCCACGAAGGCGGCGTCCGCAAGGGAATAGAGGCCGGCCAATTCGCCGATGGAATCAAGGAGGAGGACGTCGGCGGCTTCATCGAGCGTGGAGGTAAAGTCGAGTTCGCTGCGCCGGACAACTTTCCAACCGCCTGCTGCGGGAATGGCAGCCGCGGCGTCGAATTGCGCGGGCTTGCGCGGGGCGAGGATCAGCAGCGTGCGGCGGAATTGGCGTTGCACAAGATCGTATGCGGCGAGGACGGATTCTTCTTCGCCGGCGACTACGCTGCCGGCGACGAGGATTGGCCAGCGTTCTTGTTGGCGGATTTGCTGCTCGAGCCATTGACCGAAACGGGAGATGGCGGGCGGGGCGGCGTCATATTTCAGATTTCCTGTGACCGCGATACGGTCTGGTGCAGCGCCCATGGCCTGGAGGCGCGCGGAATCTTCCGGCGATTGCGCTAAGAAAAGTTCGGCGTCTTGCATGGTGCGCTGGAAAAATGGCCCGACCAGGAATTCCCATTGTTTGAAGCGCGCGAAGGATTTCTCGGAGATGCGGGCGTTAGCGAAGATCACAGGGATATGCGCGCGATGCGCTTCGCGGAGGAAATTAGGCCAGATTTCAGTTTCCATGACGATGACCAGGGAGGGATGGATCGAGCGGAGAGCACGGCGCACCGGAACGACCCAGTCCAGCGGAAAATAGAAGATTCCGTCGGCGGTTTGCAGCCGTTCGCGGGCTAGGCGCTGGCCGGTTTCGGTGGTGGTGGAAACGAAAATTACCGCGGCGGGATATCGGCGTTTGAGTCCGTCGATCAAGGGTTGAGCGGCTAGCACCTCGCCGACTGACACGGCGTGGATCCAGACTGCCCCGCCCTTCCCGGCGCTGGTTGCGGCAACCGATGCGGCTGCGGCACGAGCGGCGATTTCCGGCGGCAAACTTCCGAGGCGTTCGCGCAGAGCGCGGGAAGGTTCGCCGGCACGCCATCCGCGCAGCGCGAAATACGGTGCGAGGAAGAACATGCCGGCCGCGGTGAGGATGCGATAGAAAAAATACATTGCGTGGGTGTCGCGCACAGGAGCCGGGAAAGAGGCTTTGCCGCGTGCGGACCCGGTATTATAGTGGCAGCCGCGAGAAAACGCGCACAACTTCCGGTGGCGCAGAGGCATCGCACAGCAGGATGACGAGAAAATCATTCAGTCTTTTTTCTGTTGCGATCTTATGGCTGTGCGGCGGCCTTGGCGCGCAGAACAATCCGGCCGCACACAAGGGGCAGCAAGCTACGCCGGATCCGGGCGCGGCGCTGGCGCACGACCATCACGATGGCCTGACGGTGACGGCCGACCCCTACACGGACAAAGCGCGCGGCAAGGAAAAATTCGGCAAGGCCAATCCGCTGGACGCAGGAATTCTGCCCGTGGAAATTTTTATGCGCAACGAAACGAACGAGCCGATTCATGTGGACATCAACACCATTCAGTTGGAAGTGCAGTTGCGTAAAGGCAACCGGCAGGAACTTGACTGGCTGCCTCCGGAGGACGTGGCTGGTTTGGTGGCGCATCCTGGCGGAGTAACTCCTTCGAACCGGCCGCGGATTGCAGGGATTCCTTTGCCGAGCGGCGATAAGAAGACGGATAAGCTGGCGGAAATTTTGCGGCCGTTGACGCTGGATGCGGACGTGGTGCCGCCGCTGGGAGCCTTGCACGGATTTTTGTACTTCAATGTGAATTATGAAATGTCGCTGGCGGACACGGCGGTGCTTTATGTGCCGGACGCGTCGGTGATTGCGTCGAAGAAGGCGCTGATGTTCTACGAAGTGCGGTTCGGCAAGGCTGCGCAGGCTCCTGCGAATCCGTCCCCTTAAGCAATTGGCCTCTTGATTCGAATCAGAATCTAGCACGCAGGGGCGCGCTCCGGGCCGTCTCTCAGGCGGCGTCATTCGAGCGCTAAAAAGCGAATTGACTTGATAGGAGGGCGGGAAGTAGGCTTCCAATTGCCGTATACTTTATGCACTTCGCTTCGGAGGGCTACCCTCATGACGAAGTCACTGCGTCGCCGGGAATTCTTAAAGACTTTGGGCGCTACGGGCGTGCTGGCAGGCGTGTCGCGATCACTGACGGGGGCGTCGCGATCATCGGCTGGGGTCTTGGCAACACCTGCGAGCGCGGCTCTCTCGCTTGCGGGCGCGGGGGCTGTGCCAGAGGCGCCGAACAAGATTCAGACGTTTAATTATGACGGCGTCCGTTTGGGCAAGAGCCGGTGGGGCGACCAGTATTTGCGGGCGCGCGATTTTTATTTCAATGTTTCGAACGACGATATTTTGCAGGGGTTCCGGGCGGCGGCGGGACTGCCGGCGCCAGGGAAACCCTTGGGCGGATGGTGCGAGAAGGACAGCGCGACGGTCTTCGGGCAGTGGTTGAGCGGAATGTCGCGCATGTATCGCGCTGCAGGCGATACGGCGATGCGCGATAAGGCTGCTTATTTGTTGACGGAGTTTGCAAAGACGGTGGGAGCTGACGGCGATTGCCGCATGCGGCCTTACCCTTACGAGAAACTGACGTGCGGGCTGACGGATATGCACGAGTATGCAAATCATCCGGAGGCGATGCCGCTGCTTTCTAAGGTGACCGATTACGCTAGCAAGACTTTTGATCGCACGCGCGCGCCGGCCAATCCCGAACCGTGGGAAATGCACTCGGGGAAACCGCTGGAATGGTACACGCTGCCGGAAAATCTTTTTCGCGCGTACGCGTTGACCGGAAACGCGCAGTACAAAGATTTTGCGGATGTGTGGCTGTATCACTCTTACTGGAATAAATTTGCCGCGACGGCGGCGCCTACCGATGCGTCGGGCGTGCACGCTTACAGCCACGTGAATACATTCAGCAGTGCAGCGATGGCTTACTCGGTGACGAACGATCCCGCGTATTTGCAGATTATCAAGAACGCTTACGATTTTCTGCAGAACACGCAGACTTATGCCACGGGCGGATATGGTCCGGTAGAGCGGATTATGCCTGCCGGGAGCCTAGGCAAGGCGCTCGAGTATCAGCAGAATTGTTTCGAGGCGCCTTGCGGTTCGTGGGCTGGATTCAAGCTTTCGCGCTACTTGACGCAGTTTACGGGCGAGGCGCACTACGGCGATTGGGCGGAGCGCTTGCTTTACAACGGAATTGGGGCATCGCTTGAGATTAATGGTCCAGGGCGACATTTTTATTATGCGGATTACCGGATGGCTGGAGGGGTGAAAATTTTCAGCCGCAACGCTTACACGTGCTGCTCGGGGACCTACATTCAGGATGTGGTGAATTTTCACGATTTGATTTATTACAAGGATGATCCGACGAACGCTGATGCGGGTTTGTATGTAAGCTTGTACGTGCCGTCCGAAGTGACGTGGAAGCGGGTGGGCGGCGAAGTGAAAGTGACGCAGGTGACGCAATATCCGGAAGCGCAAACGAGCACTTTGACGCTGCAGATGGATCGCAGCGCGAAGTTCCCGTTGCGTTTTCGCATCCCTGGATGGGCGCAGGACGCAGCGCTGAAAGTGAACGGCGCTGCAGCGCAGGTTCGTTGCACGCCGGGAACTTGGACGACGATTGATCGCAAGTGGAGTTCGGGCGACGCCGTCGAGATTACGATTCCCTTGCGGCTGCGCATGCTGCCGGTGGATCCGCAGCATCCGCATCGCGTGGCGATCGTGCGCGGGCCGGTGGTGCTGGTGCAGGACGGCGGAGTGCACGAGCCGGTCTTCAGGCTTCCGTACAATGATGAGGACCTGAACAAGTGGCTGGTGGCCGATGAGGAGGGGCCGAGCGTCTATCGCGTGGTGCCGCCGGATCGGAAGCACGTGATGGCGAAGTTCCGGCCGTTTTACGCGGTGGGACCGGACTATTATTACAGGATGTATTTTGATTTGGACTCTTTGCCGGTCTATTTATGGCAATACCAGGGCTAGGCCGGGATTGCCGCGGATCCAGTACCGAAAGGCGCAAGGATCGGGCCGATGTTATCGACACCTGGAACCTGTCGCAGTTCCAGCAATTCCCTGTGATCAGGTTGCGGATCGGACCCCGTGAGGGTCTGCGGCCGCTAAATCCTTCATTTCTTGACGTGCGCCGGCTTTCCTGATACAAAAGGCCATTCTGGTCTGTTACTTCTCGCTGTCAGCAGGCTCCCCGATTAAGGAGTCTTCATCCGGAGGAAGAATGTCGGTACAAGTATGGGGTTACATGTGCGCGAAAGTGCGGACGGCGGGGGGCGAATAATGCTGCAAGTGCTGCAAATTCTATGGAAGCTCGGATGTCGCGCCGGGCGAGTCGGCGCGGCGGGTTGTACAGCGATTTTATTGAGCGCGGCCCAGGCGCAGGCGCGGACTGCGCCGGAAACGCCGGGCGGCGAAGCGAATCTGAAGTTGCCGGATTTATCTTCCGTGAATTTTCTGGGAATAAATGGGCACAAGCTTTTGTTGTTTGGCATTTTGTTCTGTGTGTTCGGACTGGCGTTTGGCCTGGCGATTTACACCAAGCTGAAAAACCTGCCGGTGCATCGCGCGATGCGCGAGATTTCCGAATTGATTTACGAGACTTGCAAGACCTACCTGATCACGCAGGGGAAATTCCTGCTGCTGCTGGAAGCGTTTATCGCCGTGGTGATCGTGCTGTACTTCGGCGTGCTGCTGCATTACGAGGCGGCGCGGGTCGTGATTATTCTGGCGTTCAGTATGGTTGGCATCATGGGGAGTTTTGGCGTCGCGTGGTTCGGGATTCGCGTGAACACGTTCGCCAATTCGCGCACGGCGTTTGCGGGACTGCGCGGCAAGCCGTTTCCGATTTATCACATTCCGCTGGAAGCCGGGATGAGCATCGGGATGATGCTGATCAGCGTGGAATTGCTGATGATGCTTTTCATTCTGCTGTTTATCCCGGGAGATTACGCGGGGCCCTGTTTTATTGGATTTGCGATCGGCGAATCTCTGGGAGCGGCTGCGCTGCGCATCGCGGGCGGAATTTTCACCAAGATCGCCGATATTGGCTCGGACTTGATGAAGATTGTGTTCAAGATCAAGGAGGACGACGCGCGCAATCCGGGCGTGATTGCGGATTGCACGGGCGACAATGCGGGCGATTCGGTGGGTCCGAGCGCCGATGGGTTTGAGACTTACGGGGTGACCGGCGTCGCGCTGATTACGTTTATTTTACTGGGTGTGAAGAATGCGGACCCTGCAGTACAGGCGACGATTCAGGTGCAGTTGCTGGTGTGGATTTTCGTAATGCGCATCGCGATGCTGGTCGCTAGCGCGGCTGCTTACTTCCTGAACGATTTTATTTCCAGAGCGCGGTTTGCGACAGCGGATAAGATGAATTTTGAGTCACCGCTGACGTCGCTGGTGTGGATCACTTCGCTGGTTTCGATTGCGATGACTTATGCGATTTCGTCGGTGATTATTCCGGTGCTGAACGGCGACTCGAGCCAGTGGTGGAAGCTTTCGACGATTATTTCCTGCGGAACTTTGGCTGGCGCGATTATTCCGGAACTAGTGAAAGTGTTTACTTCGACGGAATCGCGGCATGTGAAGGAAGTGGTAGCGTCGGCGGAGGAAGGCGGAGCGTCGCTGGGGATTCTGTCGGGATTCGTGGCCGGGAATTTTTCGGCTTATTACATTGGGCTGGCGATGGTTTTGCTGATGTCCGTCAGCTACCTGGTGAGCTTGCAAGGCTTGAGCGGTTTGATGATAGCGGCGCCGGTGTTTGCGTTTGGTCTGGTGGCGTTTGGATTTCTGGGGATGGGGCCAGTGACGATCGCGGTCGATTCCTACGGACCGGTGACGGATAACGCGCAATCGGTTTATGAACTTTCATTGATCGAGACGATTCCCAGCATCAAGCAGGAATTGAAGCGGGATTTCAATATCGATGTGAATTTCGAGCGTGCGAAAGAATTGCTCGAGGAGAATGACGGGGCGGGCAACACTTTTAAAGCTACCGCGAAGCCTGTGCTGATCGGGACTGCGGTGGTGGGCGCGACGACCATGATTTTCTCGATCATTATGGCATTGACGAACGGAATTACCGAGAACGTGGACAAACTTTCGCTGCTGCACGCGCCGTTTTTCTTGGGGTTGGTTACCGGCGGCGCGATGATTTATTGGTTTACGGGCGCTTCGACGCAGGCGGTTACTACCGGCGCTTATCGCGCGGTGGAATTCATCAAGGCGAATATCAAGCTGGAAGGCGTGGAGAAGGCGTCGGTGGAAGACAGCAAGAAGGTGGTGGCCATCTGCACGAAGTACGCGCAGAAAGGCATGCTGAATATTTTCATTGCGGTTTTCTTTGGGACGCTGTCGTTTGCGTTCATTGAGCCGTTCTTTTTCATCGGATATTTGATTTCGATTGCGATTTTTGGTTTGTATCAGGCGATTTTCATGGCCAATGCGGGGGGGGCCTGGGACAACGCGAAGAAGATTGTGGAAGTGGAGATGAAGCAGAAGGGCACGCCGCTGCACGATGCCACGGTGGTCGGAGATACGGTGGGCGATCCGTTCAAGGATACTTCATCGGTGGCTTTGAATCCGGTGATCAAGTTCACTACCTTATTCGGCTTGCTGGCTGTGGAATTGGCGGTGCAATTGACGGCTGAGACCGGCGGGAATTTAACGCATATTTTGGCTGCGGCGTTCTTCTTGGTTTCGTTCTTCTTTGTTTACCGGTCGTTTTACGGGATGCGGATCAAGGGGTCGGAGTGACCAGACGCGCGGGGTGGGGTTCGTCGGCCTTCACGCGGATTGTTTGGTTGTCCGTGCTTTCTCTCGAAGATCTGAAACGAGCCGATAAACCGAATCCACGTCGTCAATATCGACGAACGTCGGCACGGACCCGATGCTCAACCCGTTCCATGGCCCCATCCCCGGTTGTCTGACCAGATCGGTCGCGATTCACCGAAACGCAAAATTCCAACTCCGCTGGATTCACCTTCTTTGATGAGGGACGGCAGCGAATCGAGGTAGGCTGCGGCCATTTGCCGTTTCCAACCCTCCTGAACCACGATGACACGACGGTTCGTCACCGCGTAGTGAGTGCGCCCTTTCAGCCAAGCTGCATAAAAGAACTGACCCCAAATTAGGTATTGCCCGATCAGGACAAATGGCGCGCCCCACAGCATTCCAAACGTCCACCGCTGACTGGAATGCGCTCCCCACATTCCCGCAACGCTTGCTTCCCAGAAAATAGCAAAACCACCCCCCAGGAGGCTGAATGGAATCAGCGACGCGTCTTGCTTGTGAAAGATGACAGACGCCTCTGGCTGTCCAGCCCACCCCACAAGACAGTTTCGCCGGAAGTGAGTTCCGGTTGAACGGCGGCTGCGGAGTTCGGATTGATTTGTGGCATGTATCCAAGCGTAAGACAATTCGAAACCGGCGTGCGGCAGTACAGACGCGGGTGTGTGCAGAGATTCGACTGATCGGGATGGGAACGTCAGCAAACGTCGAGTTGATTGTGTAAGCGAGTCGCCGTCGAAATTCGTCGCGCGAAACCAGCTGGACGAGGCCTGAGTCAAGATCTTGCATGCGTCGGGCGATTGAGGCGTCCCAGACGGCTTCAACCGATTCGTCTTTGGCGTGAACTGGCTTTCGATTATAGAACCGGCCAGTTCTGCGCGGTCTGGCACCGCGAGCTCGACGGCCGTCTGGGAGAATATACGCCGCGGACGGCCGCGAGCTGCGGCCTCACCGGAATCATGCTGGGGGAAGGAACCGAGCGGATGAGTTTACGCCTTCACCAGGCCCAGGAATTGGCGGGGGTCGTTGGCGAAGCCGGGGAAGACTGTGCCGAGGTCGCGGTCGCCTAGGTGCTTGTTGATGATTTCGCCTAGGACGCTGCGATAGTCTGTCGTGAGCGCCAGGTCGCGGCCTTGATTTAGTTGGGCTTCGCTTAGGCCGGGCCAGCGCGTGTAGACTTTGCCGCCTCGGATGTCGCCGCCCATTACGAACATGCAGTTGGCGTGGCCGTGGTCGGTGCCGCGGTTGCCATTTTCGTGCGCGGTGCGGCCAAATTCGGACATGCTCACGAAAACGACGTCGCCCATGCGATCGCCCATATCTTGATGGAACGCGGCGACTCCCTGCCCCAGATCGCGCAGCAGATTCGAGAGCTGGCCCTGCACCCCGCCTTCGTTGACGTGATGATCCCAGCCGCCGCTATCTAAGAATGCAACTTCCAGACCGACATCTGCTTTGAACAGCTCCGCAATTTCCTGCAGGCTTTGGCCGAAACGATTCTTGGGATACTCCGCGCCATTTTCGGGTTGGTACTTGTCGGGATTTATTTTTTTGAGCTGGTCAATCGCTTCGAAAGTTTCCGTGCCTACCCCGCGCAATGCGTGATCCACCGTTTGCGCGTACATCGCTTCGAAGCCGCCTTCGGTGGTTTGCTGCGGGCCGTTCATTTTGAATTGTTTGAGGTCGGGTATGGCGACGGCGGAAGCGCTGCCTTGCAATGTGCGTGGAAGATAGGGGCCGAAGGCTACTGCACGAAATGGCGTCGGCCTTTCTTCGGGCATGGTTTGCAAGGTTCGGTTGAGCCAGCCGTCATCGGTGGCTTTCCGGCCCGGAGTGCCGGATTCCATGAAATCCTGCGCGTCGAAGTGGGAGCGCGTGGGATCCGGCGACCCGACGGCCTGCACGATGGCGAGTTGGCCGTTGCGAAACAGTGGAAGCATGGGCGCGAGGCTGGGATGCAGGCCAAAAAAACCGTCGAGATCGAGCGCGGCCTCGCTGCTGCCCTGGCGGGGTTGGGGAATCGCGATGGTGGGGCGCATGCGGTAGTAGTTTGGTTCGCCGAAGGGGACGACGACGTTGAGGCCGTCCATGGCGCCACGTTGGAAGAGGACTACCATTTTCTTTTTATTGGGCGCGGGAGTGCCGACTACCGCCCGCTGCAGGAAGGATGGGAGAGCGGCCATGCCGAGCATGGCGACGCCGCCGTTTTTTAGAAAATATCGGCGCGAGATGTTCATTGCGGTGCTCCTATATTGCCTGCGCGCTAGCGGCGCTGAAATTCCGGGGTGCCTAGCACCAGGCCTACTACCAGGCCTTCGTTTACTTGCTTGACTGGATCATCGAGGCGCGCTTGGAGAATCTGCGGATCTTTCAGGCGAGCTTCGAGCGTTGCTTGGGTGGACGGCGTGATCTGACCATCTAGAAAAATTTGAATGGAACGGGCTAGGGCTGCGCTGGGATCTTTGGAGGCCTCTGCGCCGAGCATCGGATTCAGATCTACGGTGGCGCCGCCCATCTTGTCTCCGGCGAAGGCGAGCGCGAAATTCAGGCGGTTCAGCAGTGCGCCGGTGTTCACCCAGGTTTCGGCTTTATCGGAATATCCTGTGGGTGGCTGGCAGAGATAGAGCGGCTCGCCCATGCGTCCAACCCATTGCGTCAGAGGCAGAGTGATGGTGGATTCCGCGTTCAGCGCGCGGGAGGTGCTGGCGACGAGTTCGAAGGGCGTCTTAACTTTCGAGCGGTATGCATCTTTGGACCAGAATTCCGGCGAGTAAACCATGGTGCGCAGCACGGTGCGGATGTCGCCGTTGCTTGCGGTGAAACTTTTCGCCATACGCGCAACCAGAGGCGCAGGGGGATTGTCTGAAACGAAGTGCCGCGCCAGTTCCGTGGAAATGAATCTTGCGGTTGCCGGCTGGCCCGCCAGCATTTTCAGAGCTTCTTCGCCGTCTTTTTCGCCGTGGTAATTAAAGGCGCGGCCCATCACGACTTTTTTGGCTTGGTCGTGGATTTTCTCGTCGAAGAAAAATTGCGGATCTTTGCGCGGTTCGTGAATCGTCCAACCCGTCAGGCACTCGGCCATCTGAATCACGTCCTGCTGCGTGTAGCCAGCGTCCACGCCGACGGTGTGGAGCTCCATCACTTCCCTGCCGTAATTTTCATTCAGTCCGCGGTCGGGTTTCTTGGGCGCGGCGTTCGGCGCGGGGAGGGGGCCGCTCGTGGCCGGCCCCGGAAACGTGCCGGGCGTGGGCATGGACCCGCCCGCGAATGCTCCTTGGTAGCGCGCGCGGCGAAAATTTTTCAGCGCTTCCTGGCGCGCGACAGCGGCAGGGTCGGCGCTCAAATAATTGTCGAGGAAGTAGAGCATCGCAGGGCTTTTCGCGGTGGCAAGCAGCAGCTCCGAGAATTTGCCCATGGCGTGCGGACGAATCGTGTCGCGCTCGTAGGCGGTCAGGAACCACTTGTCGTCGCCCTTGTTCGCGAAAACATTGAAATGGTTGAACCAGAAATCTTCCAACACGGCCTCGAGCTGGCGATTGCTGTAAACGGCGCGGTCCACCTTGGCCATGGAAAGTTCGGCGACGATGCGATTGGGGCCTTGCAGCTTGGCTAATTGTTGCTGGGCTTTATCGAGATTGTCGTTGCCGGTGACGATGATTTGCGATTCGGCTTGCTGCTGCTTGGCTTTCTGTTGGTCTTCGTATTGTTGCTTGGCTTGTTCTTTGCTGAGTCCCTGTTGCTTGGCATTCTGATCCGGATGCGGAAATTCTTCGAGCAGGCGCTTGGAAGACATGGCCAGCGTCGGATAGCGCTCCAGACGCAGATTCAGGTCCGCGTCGTTGATTGTTTCTGGATGCAGTTGCTGCTCGATCCATTTTTCCAGACCCATTCGCCGGACTTGCTCGACGTCTCCGGGGCGCGGGCCATAAGCGAGGCGATTCATCGCGTGGAGGATGGCTTCGTCTTCGGTGAGTTCGGTGATGGGGAGTTTGCCTTTGAATTTCTTGTCGAGAGTGATGTGTTCTGTCGCGGCACTGGAATTCACAGTGGGCTGGGTGCCGGATTGATTCTGGTTTGCGGCGCTGGCGTGCGGGACCGATATTGCAAAACCGAGGCCCAGAACGGCTGCGAGAAGCGCAACGCCAGGAGCATCCAGGCGGTTGCGAGTCGGAAGGATTTTAGCTTTTTGCACTGCAGCGGCCTCGGAGCGCACGATGCGCTGAGTAACGACCAAAGGGTTTCGTTGCTCGCAGTTAGTTTAACCCCGGCGGTGAGTAAAAGTTGCAGGCGCAGCCTAGTGGTCAACAAGCGGCGGAGCATTTGTCCGGCGAAGCGGCCGCTGGAGCTTAGCCCAGCAAGGTGTGGCTGAGGCGTTTGAGGGACTCCGCGGACTGATAGGATTCGGCGTTGTAGGCTGCGCCGAGCAGGACCACTACGGCGGTCAAGTACATCCAGAGGAGCAAGCCGATTGCGGCTGCGAGGCCGCCGTAGACGACGTCGTAGGGCATTCTGCGCACGTAGAAGCCGAAGAGCACGTCAACCACCCACCACAGGACCGTCGAGACGATTGCGCCAGGAAGCAAACTCATGAATCCGCGACGGCCCGGGCAGCCGATGCGATAGAGGAGCACGAGAGCGAACATGGATAGGACGAAGACGACGATTGCCTGGAATACGACCTCCACGTCGTGAATCAGAATAGGCTGGCCGATTTGGCTGACGAGCCAGGCGCGGGCCTGTTTGCCGAAAACGGTGAGAATCACGACGACGGCGGTGGGGGCGATCGTCAGCAGCAGCAACAGGAGCGCGCGCAGGTGGACGCGCCAGTAGCCGCCACGCAGCGGATCAGCTTCGATGATGCGGAAACCTTCGATGAAGCCGACCATGACCTGCGAGCCGGCGACCAGAGTGCCGCCCAAACCGAGCAGGAACCACTTCCAGGGGTGCGTGCCCTTGCGCACGAAATATTGGGTGACGACGTCGTCACTGCCGGGCGGGAGGATCAGCTTCAACCGTTCGGGGACCTCGCGCAACGCGCCGTGGAAGGACTCGGTACTGCTGATCACACCCAGCGCCAGAAGTAGCATGGGGAAAAAGGCCAGGAACATGTTGAAGGCGATGGCCTGGCTGAGGGTGATGCAGTCTGGAAAGATGCGGCCGAGGCCACGGAATAAATTTTTCAGTAGTTGGTCCATTAGGTCGCCCGCGGGATTATACGGTTAGTGCGCGTGAATCGTGCGAGATTTTTGGAAGCCGTTACGGTGCCCACCTCAGGCGGCGAATTGCACGGAAAATTGCTGAGGTCGAGCGCCGGTTTCGGGCAAACATTCGACCGAAGGTGGCCAAAGCTTCCCGTGTTCGTCCGCGAACACCGAATGCGTTCCGTCCATCTGAAATAATCGAAAGGTGATACGCGTCCCGTCGGCCAACGTTTGGCTACGCTCGATCTCGATTGGGATTCTCAGGGGAACGGTTTGGTACCAGAGATTTGGAGATCCCCAGGATATGGGGAGTTACGCTTCTCCGATAAACGGTCCGGCCCGCGCACGGGCAGCACAGAAACGCGCCCGACAAACCCCGGTTGGAACCCGACGCCGCGCTGTTTCAGGTGCCTGCAGACGATGCGATCCAAGCTCAATAACGCGCTGCCTGCTCGGGTTTACCGCCCTGCCATACCGGCCTGGCATCCCGCTGTTGCGCTAGTTGTATCGGCCAACGCGACCCGGAATTACTGGGCTCTCCCGCTGCGGCTGGCTTGCCGCTTTTCGTGGCGCAGAGTAAACTTTGCAGACGATTGGCGCGAATTGCGGCGGACGGGAGGAATTTGATGTCTCGTATCGTGCGTTGTGGACTGATTCAGGTTCATTGCGAGTGGTCGCCGGAGAAGTATTCAATTCGCGACATTTCCAAGAAGATGGTGGAAAAGCACGAGAAGCTCATTCATGAGGCGGCGAAGAAGAAAACGCAGATTTTGTGTTTGCAGGAACTTTTCAACGGCCCTTATTTCTGCGCGGAGCAGCAGGCGCGTTGGTATGAGATGACCGAGCCGATTCCGGACGGCCCGACCGTGGAGCGGATGCAGAAGCTGGCCAAGAAATATGGGATGGCGATCGTGGTTCCCGTGTACGAGCGCGAAATGACGGGGCTTTTTTACAACACGGCCGCGGTGATTGATGCCGATGGAAAATATCTGGGGAAATATCGCAAGCATCATATTCCGCAGGTGGCGCCGGGATTTTGGGAGAAATTTTACTTTACGCCGGGGAATACGGGCTATCTTACCTTTCAGACAAAGTTTGCGCGGATTGGTGTTTATATCTGCTACGACCGGCATTTTCCTGAAGGAGCGCGGGTGTTGGGCCTGAATGGGGCCGAGATTGTGTTCAATCCGTCGGCGACCGTGGCGGGGTTGAGCGAATACTTGTGGGAGTTGGAGCAGCCGGCGCACGCGGTGGCGAACGGTTACTTTGTAGGCGCAATCAATCGCGTGGGCAAGGAAGCACCGTGGAATATCGGCGAGTTTTACGGCAAGAGTTATTTTTGCAATCCGCGCGGCAAGATAATTGCGCAGGCGAGCCGGGACAAGGATGAGGTGCTCGTTGCTGATTTGGATTTAGGCGAGATGGATCAGGTGCGCCAAACGTGGCAGTTTTATCGCGATCGTCGACCGGAGTCGTACGGAGAGATCACTCGGACGCATGCGGGCGCGAAAGCGGTCGATGCCGCAGATTAAGTGAGCGGGAAAAGTCACGCAAGCAAAGGAAAGGGCCGACTGAGATGACGACTACGCCGAAAGTGGTGCCGACGCGGAGTGAAGAGGTGGTGCGGAAGCATAAGGAGTTTATCTGGCCTTCGGTGACGAATTATTACCAGCATCCCTTGGTGGCCGACCACGCTTCCATGCAATACCTGTGGGACATCGAGGGCAACAAGTACCTCGATTTCTTCGGCGGGATCGTGACCATCGGCGTGGGGCATTGCCATCCGAAGGTAACGGAGAAGATCAAGGCGCAGGTGGACAAGCTGCAGCACACTTCGACGCTTTTTCCGAACGAAGCGGTGGTGGCGCTGGCGGAAAAATTGGCAGAAATTACGCCGGGGAAACTGCAGAAGAGCTTTTTCACCAGTTCGGGCACTGAGGCGAATGAGGCGGCGATCATGCTTTCACGGATGGCTTCGCCCAGTTACGACATCGTGGCGCTGCGGCACGCTTATTCGGGCGGATCGGCTCTGGCCAAGTCGGTGACTGCGCAATCAGCTTGGCGCAAGGGCGGAGTGATCAGCGTGGGGATTTCGCATGCGGTGAATCCTTATTGTTATCGCTGCCCTTTGCACCTGACCTATCCCTCGTGCAACGTGGCTTGCGCAAATGACGTGGAGAGCGTGATTCAGACCACTACCAGCGGATCGATTGCGGCGTTTATCGCAGAGCCGATACAGGGCGTGGGCGGCTTCATTACTCCGCCGCCGGAATATTTCAAGATTGTGTACCGTATTGTGAAAAATTACGGTGGGCAATATATCTCGGACGAAGTGCAGACGGGGTGGGGGCGCACCGGAAAAAAATGGTGGGGGATCGAGCAGTGGGAAGTAACGCCGGATATTATTACATCGGCGAAGAGCATGGCGAATGGCGTGCCGGTAGGCTTGACGATCACTACCGCGGAACTGGCGGACAAGTTTCAGGGATTGAATATCGCAACGTTCGGCGGGAATCCCGTGACGTCGGTCGCGGCGCGGGCGGTGATTGAAGTGATCGAAGAAGAAAATCTGCGCGAGAATACTTTCGTGGTGGGCAGTTACTTCCGCAAGAAACTGGAAGAACTGCAGCAGAAGTATCCGTTGATTGGCGATGCGCGCGGCATGGGCATGATGCAGGCGTTGGAGCTGGTGAAGGACCGTCAGACGAAGGAGCCTGCTCCGCAAGAGACGAATCAGATTCTGGAACGCACGCGCGCGAATGGTTTGCTGGTGGGCAAGGGCGGGATGTATGGGAATGTGATTCGCATGGCTCCGCCGATGAATATTTCGAAGGCGGATGTGGATGAGGGGATCCGGCTGCTGGACAAATCGTTCGCTGAGGTTCGCCTATAGCGATGCAAGCTGCGGACAACGTCGAGGGGATGGGGGTTAGGTTCGGGCTGGCGGGGGGGTTTTCCTGTTGGTTCTCGCGGCGTTTCAAGTTTTGGTTATTTGGAAATTGATCGGGGAGCCTTCTGCGGCCAGATGGACGCTTGCTTGCCTCGCCGCGCCCCTCAGCGGAGTGTTACTTACGGGGCTGCACGGCCTCGCGACGAGAGTCAATCCGACTGGAAAAATGTTCCTGTGGGCTTTGGTTTTGCTCGTCAGCGTCCTGGGAGTTGATATCTTCAAGCTGTTGCACCACTCCCTGACGAAGGATCCTTTCTGGACCGTGTTTACCGGCGGCTCGTGGGTCGTAATCTTTACCTTTTGGATTCGGCGCCATCGGTTTGAGTTTAAAACAAAGACACCCAAGGCAATCCACCGAGTCTGTTTTGCGAGATTAGGACGGAGAGTGTAATGGCCACGGCGATAACGACGGATCAGCTTTGTCGGAATTACATTGATGGACAGTGGGTGGAGTCGAAGTCCGCCAAGATTGTGGAGCGGCGGAACCCCGCTAACACGGAGGAGGTGGTGGCGCGCATACCGCTTTCGACGCGGCAGGAAATGAAAGAAGCTATCGTGGCGGCCAAGGCGGCCTTTCCTGCCTGGCGGGAGATGCCAGCGCCGAATCGCGGCAAGATACTTTTTGCGGCGACGCGGATGATGCAAGAACAGAAGGAAGCGTTGGCGCGGCTGCTGACGCGCGAGGAAGGTAAGGCGCTGAAGGATTCGTTGGGCGAAGTGCAGCGGGCTATCAATATTCTGGAATTCATGGCGGGCGAGGCGCGGCGGTTAAATGGCGAAACGCTGACAAGCGAACTGCCTAAGAATTTTTCTTACACGATACGCCAGCCGCTGGGAGTGGTGGGCGCGATCACTCCGTGGAATTTTCCCGTGGCGATTCCGGTATGGAAAATCGCGCCGGCACTGGTGTGCGGGAATACGGTGGTGTTCAAGCCGGCGACGTTGACGCCGCTGACGGCAATGAAGACCGTGGAGATTTTCGAACAGTCGGGATTGCCGGCGGGCGTGCTGAACCTGGTGATGGGTTCGGGGCGCGAAACCGGCGATGAGCTGGTGCAGAATCCGCACGTGCACGGGCTCTCGTTTACCGGATCGAATCAGGTAGGTTGCGCGCTGTACGCTTCGGGCGCGGCGCACTTGAAGAAAATTCAGTGCGAGATGGGCGGCAAGAATCCAGTGGTGGTGCTGGCGGACGCGGATTTGCAGTTGGCGATGGAGTCGGTGCTCTCTGGCGCGTTTGCTTCGACGGGGCAGCGCTGTACGGCGACGAGCCGCGTGGTGATTGAGGAGAGCGTCGCGGACCAATTCGTCCAGATGCTGACGGCCCGCGCCAGGAAATATGTCGTGGGCGATGGGTTGGAGGCGGGGACGGACATGGGACCGTCGGTGGACGAGAGCCAGTTTAACACGGTGCTGAAATATATTGAGATTGGGAAGGGCGAAGGCGAACTTTTGTGCGGCGGCGAGCGGCTGACCGGGGCGCGTTACGATAAGGGTTGGTTTGTGGCGCCTACTGTGTTCGATCATGTATCGTGGGACAGCAAGCTAGCGCAGGAAGAAATTTTCGGCCCGGTGTTGAGCGTGATCCGCGTCAAGGGGTTTGACGAGGCCCTGCAGGTAGCGAATTCGGTGCGCTATGGCCTTTCCAGTTCGATTTATTCGACGGACTCGAACAAGATTTTTGAGTTTGTGGATAAGATCGAGACGGGGATGACGCATGTGAATTCGCCGACGGTCGGAGGCGAGGCTCATGTGCCGTTTGGCGGGGCGAAGGATAGCAGCGTGGGTCCGCGCGAGGTGGGTCATGCGGCCATTGATTTTTATACCGACCTCAAGATCGTTTACATTGATTACACGGGGCGCAAGCGCGAGTCGAGCCTTTATTAGCAGAGTAGAAGCGACGGATTCTGCTGCGGGGACCAAGTCAAAGGCGCCCAGCTGAAGCTCGCCGCTACAACTTCAAAACCTAGACGAGCAGAAACGCGTGGGCACTTACCTGGCTGGATTATTCGATCGCGAAATTTATTTGGACATCGAGTCGCTGCGGCTTTCGAGCGAGGTGCATGGGGTTGGGCGAACATCCGCGCGTTCGGTTTGGCCGTGGCGATCACTTAGGATAAGGAGAAAGCGTTCCGGCGGTCGTTTGAAGAAGATGTGCTCGAATTGATTACGAAGCTGGACCAGTTTACGCACGTGATCACAATTAATGGCAACCGCTTCGATGTCGAGGTGTAGCGTGCTCACGCGCCGGTCGCAGGGCTGCGCAAGTGGTCGCTGGATATTCACGAAATGCCGCGCAAGCAGCCGGGGCGTGAAGCTCGATTAATTGGCGAAAGACACGCTGGGGACCGCCAACAGTGGCAACGGGCTGGACGCGGTGAAGTGGTGGCGCGCGGGGCGGGCGGGCCGAGGGATTCGCGGTGATTTCTGCGAAACAAGTGCGGGTGAAATGGGGATCGATTTGCTGAAGGTGTCGGCGCGACGGAAATCTTCGGGTCGGTGCGATTTGTATGGGTTCAATCGCGCGGCGTTGCGGCTTCTGGCGATGATTTGCGCACTTGCGTTTGTCGCTAGCGCTGGGGCTAGCGACAACGAGCGCTTTCTGTGGAAATCGGTGGGGCGCGCCCAGTTGAAGCTCGAAGATAAGACGCCGCTGGCCTGGAACGTTTATCAAACTGAAAAGAAAAAACAGGCGAACCTGGTTCTGGTGCAGCTGGGGCGGCGATATCTGGCGCTGGACATCAAGGGGAAGGTCGCTTACTACGTGTTTTCTTCGGATCTGCAGGCAAAGGGTGCGGATTTTGAAAGCGGGGATTTGTTTGTTCCGTCGCGCGTGATGCCGACTACAGCTTGGACCGTGCGCGACGTGGGACCGGCGGAAATGATTAAGCTGACGCTGGGAGATTATGGCCGGGCGCTGGACGTGGAATTGCCGCACATGCCGGACTTGCGTGCGTTTTACTGATTCGCGCGCGTGGTTTTTTGTTCCCAAGCGCTGATCGAGCCGCCCCAGTCAATCATCTACGCTGATGAGCCCGCTGCATTGATGCGCCCCTGCGGGAGGCGTCGATGGAGCTGCTTGCCGGCAGAGAATCCCAGTCGGGCTTCGTCGCGCCTTCCAGATAACGCAGGAGGTAATCCTCGAGACGTTGCGCGGTATAGACGTTATATCCGGTAATGTGATTGTGATTCGCCATGCAAATCAGATCGAAATCCGTGTTCGCTTTCTGGAATGCGTCCAGGAGTCGAAGGTTGGTTCCGGGCAAAGCGTTCTCGAGACCGAGGACGCATTTGCCCCGCCGGGCCAGATGCCTTTTGAGCTGAAGCAGGCGAGTCCCACGGATGTCCTCACGAGTGCCACGAATATGAACGAACCTAGAAATCGTTACGCACGACTGTTCCCCCCTTCATGACAAACTTCACATGCTCCAGCGCGTGGATATCCTCGAGGGGATTCTGTTCCACGGCGACGATGTCGGCCTGTTTGCCGGCCTCGAGAGTGCCGGTTTCCTTGTCAATTCCGAGCAGGGTGGCGGGATTGATGGTCGCCGCTTGAATGGCCTGGAAGGGAGTGAGACCAAGGCTCACAAGCAAAGGAAATTCGCGAGGCACGAACTGCTCGTCGAAGATGGTGTCGCTGCCAAAACAAATCTTCACTCCCGCGGCAAAGGCGGCACGAAGGTGGCGGTCGCGTTCGGCAATCATGGCCTTGCCTTTGTCGATACTCGCTTGGGGGAAGCCCATCTTGGGACCTTCTTCCACGATGTAATTCAAAACGTAAAGCGTGGGGATCAGATAGGTACCCTTGTCCTTCATCATGCGAATCGTTTCGTCGTCAATCAGCAGGCCATGTTCGACGGAGTCGACGCCGGCGCGCACGGATTCCTTGATGGCGTCCGTGCCGATGGCGTGAACCGTGATTTTCTTCCGCAGCCGGTGGGTTTCATCTACCGCGGCCTGAATTTCTTCATCGGTGAAGGTTTGAACGCGCGGATCGTCATGTGCGGACATTACGCCACCGGAAACGTAAACCTTTATCCAGTCCGCTCCATACTTGATCTCTTCGCGCACGGCTTCGCGCATGGATTGCGGACCACTGACAATTTTTCCAAACGCGATGGTATCGACGTCCGGAGCGATATCGTTCAGGTCCGCGTGGCCGCCGGTGGAGGTCAAGGCGTGAGGCGCCACAAACATGCGCGGACCCGTGAAATCGCCGCGCGCAATGGCGTCGCGAATCTCCACTAGCGCAAAATATTTATCAAAATCGCTGGGATCGCGAAGCGTGGTGAATCCTTCGGACAGTTCCTGCTGCGCACGCTTCAATCCGTGTAGAGCTTTATACGCGCTCGATCCCAACAGGTAGTTGTCATCGGTGCCTCGGGCGGGATTAAACAGAATGTGCGCGTGCAGGTCCATCAAACCCGGAAGGCAGGTGGCATGGCTGAGATCGATGTTCTGGCTTCCGGCCGGAACGGCGACATCTGTGCCGATGCTGTCGATACGGCCGTCGCGCACGATGATCGTTGCATTGACCATGGGCTTTTCCGAGCGCACATCGATCAAACGCCCGCAATGAATGGTGACAACCTGGGAGCTTTGTGCGTTCGCGGGCATGGCGAAACACAGCAATAGCGCGAAGCCGGCGACCATGCTCTGAATTATTCGAAATTCTTTTCGGGTACCACCGAAAAACACGAAAATTGGATGACCGCTCATTCGCATCCTCCCCGGAAATCGATTGGCCCACTAGATTGTTCTTCTGAGTCGGTCCTCGCAACAAGAATCCGATGTGTCCAAGTCATGTCTGCCGATCGTTCGAGTTCCGTAAGCCTAGAACGTAAGCCGCAGGGCCCGGCGCGTCGCTCGAAAAATCCAGAGCCGCGCTGGCGAACGTTGGTGCGGTTCTCGGGCCTCGTACCGTGGATGCTTCCCTGCGTGCCCGTCAAGTTCGCGTTCAGGATGTTGCCTGGAAGATCGTAACCAGCGCGGAAAAAGGCCGAAGGCCTTTGGGCTGGATCACCTGTTTCAGCATGAATTTGTCCTCTTCGACTACCCTCTTTTCTCTGCAAGCTCGAGCGGCCGGTCCGCTTGGATTCCCAGCCAGAGCATTCCGCCGATGGCCGCGAGAGCCGATCCACTACCCAAAGCAAATATCCATCCAAAATGTTTCACTAAAATGGGAACCATCGCCGTAGAAGCAACGCCGCCCAAGTTCCCAAGCATGTTCATGATTCCCGTGGCTGCGCCAGCATGTACGCCCGAAACACTGATCGCGGCTGACCAAAACGCGCCTTCCGTGAATTGGACGAAGCCAACGCTCAACGCCAAACCTGCAATGGCTGTATACGGATTGCGTACGCCCGCACTGAGGAAAAGGAAGATAGCGGAAAGGCTGAAACCAGTGATCGCGATGGCCCGGCATCCCCAGCGTCGCCCCACTCGCGCTGAGAGCCAGTCGCACAGCACGCCGCCCGTTACCGTCAGAACGCTCGAGACAATGAAAGGCAGGCTCGCAAAGATTCCTCCGCCGAGAATACTGAATCCCCGAACATCTACGAGATATGTGTAGAGCCAGAAAACAAATATGTAGAGCACATAACCGTCGAAAAAATAGCTAAGCGATATGAGTAAGAGATTTCGATCACGCAACAAATTGACCCAAGAAGGGGATTTCGCGGGGATGGGACTTTGATCTGGCTGACCCGAAAGGATCAGCGACAATTCCCTTTGGCTGATCCGTGGGTGTTTCCGAGGATGGTCTGTCGAATACTGCATCCAGCAAATTGCGACCATTAAAGCGAGTACCGAACTGACGTAGAACGACGCGCGCCACCCGACGCTAATCATCAGCCAGGAAATCAGCGGGGGCGTCACCGCCGAACCCGCCGATAGTCCAGCGACCACTATCGCATTTGAAAAAGCCCATTCCGTGGCAGGAATCCAACTAGCAATCGCTCGAGCTGCGACAGGATAAGTGGCGGCCTCTCCGACTCCGAGCAGGAACCGCACAACCACAAGCGTTAACAACACGCCTAAGGTACCGCCGACGACTAGGCCGGGCAGCAAGCCTGTCAATAAGGTCGTTACAGCCCAGGTCAGAGCCGCCGCCGTTAAGATAAGGCGAGGACCGTAACGATCCCCCAAATACCCTGCAGGCACTTGAAATAAGGCATATCCGAGCAAGAAACTGCTGAATACTTGGCCCATCTGGACTTGGGTAAGCGAAAAGGCAGGCATCATGAATTTCGCTGCCACGGAGATGTTCATCCGCTCCACATAACTAACGAAGCTGAACCCGGCGAGCAGGGCGACAATGTTCCAGCGCACTGAATTAATAGACTTTTTCATTGCGGCAACAGTGGGATGACGCGCTGAGACTCAATTTCGTTGGAGATGATGCTATCCGACACAAAGGTGCCGCCCGGCCCCGAGAACTCGTTCAGCATCGTCCAGAAGTCACGGTCACTTAATTTGTCCGGCAGGACTTCAGTCCGAACTCTAGTTTCTGCCATAACGGGAGACGAGTTTAGGTTGCCCGCGCTCCCAGAAAGCACGGCCAACAGAACTGTAAACAAGCGTTTGTGATTCATGGACTGTCGCACAAATCTAAATGGAATTCGCTGCTTAGGCTCTCGTAATGCGCGGTAGAGTACACAAGTCGTTACGCCCAACACGGCAATCTCTTCGCTGTTCAAGGGATGAGTCTTTTTTCAGATCTCATTCGTATTACGGATATGATAAGCAGCTTGCACATGACGTGGGAGATGGGCGTGGGGTGGAAAGTGATATTGCCCAGCTTCGACGAGGCCGCCTATCGGGTAGTTGACGATAAATCGCGTTATCACAAGTAACCGGCAAAACTCGTGATCACGCCTGTTGCGTTATGATTTTCGTTAATGAAACCACTAGCATTCCTCGTCGTTTTCGCAGGGCGGTTGATGCTCGTTCCAGAGACTAGTGGTGACGATGCCTGTCGCTACATAAAATCGCACACGGGGCTGATCGGATATAAAAATGGCGGGCCATATTCGTGAGGCGCCAGTTATTCAGGGACCTACCGTGGCAAGGGTTCTCAGGTATCGATGCGCCGGGCAGAGATACCGTGGTGCACCAAAGCACTCAGGGGTTTTGGCGCGCGGCAGCGCTTTCCTTGGCCAAGCTGCGTTCGGCGTCGGCGAGGGCGGCTCTGGCTCGGGCACTTAGGGGACCATGAGGATCAACCTTAAGGTAGCCATCCAGATCTTCGATCTCCGAGGAGAGATTTCCCTGGTCGAGATGAATCTGCGCGAGGAGTAGATAGGGGTCCGGGAACGTCGGTTTGCAAAGTATCGCTTCGCGCGCGCTCAGCTCCGCCTCCGGGAGTCGCCCCATCGTGTGCAGGACCCATGCCAAGGAAAAGTGGCCGCTGGCGTCGGCGGGATCGAGTTGGATACCCTCGCGAATCATCGCCTCTGCCTCGGGAAACTGCTTCCGGTGGGATAGAACCAGGCCCAGCCCAAAGTGCGCCGCAGCGAACGTCCCGCCACTGAGTTCGATGCACTTGCGAAACGACGCTTCCGCCTCGTTCCAACTCTGTAGGTATACCTCCGCCACCCCCAGGCCGGAGTACGCTTCGTAGTATGCCGGGAAAGACTTGATTGCGCGCTGAAAGTTGGGGACACTGCCGACCCAGTCGTCGGCGTCCGCCTGCCGAATTCCCTTGTCGTAAGCCTCCCGGGCTTTATCCGGGATAGTCAGCTCGCGAACGGAAACGGCGCTTGCATTCTCTCCGACATTGCCCTTCGGCAAGTCGGATGGAGGGGACGGGGCATGCGCAACCGTGTCGAAAATCGTGAAGTCGCTCTGCCGGTCGGAATTTGCCAGGCCGCGCCTGTCGTTGGACTGGGCGTGTGCGGTGCCAACGAAGAAAAGGCTCGCAAGCAAGGCCGCCAGCAACGGCGTTACCTCTGGCAGTTTTCGATTTCTCCGCATTGTTTTTCTCCTTCCGTCGTTGCCCGCCCCGGTCATTTCGGCTGCCGGACGCGCTGGCATATCAACAGGCCAAAGGATTCGGAACCCGTTGAGTCTGCAACTGGACCCGATGGGGCAAGGGGTCCAAATCTCAGTCCCCGTGAATTATTCAGACAGGTTGCAAAGACGCTCACATTTGCCGGTGGCGCCTAAGTTTTCGGGCTGCTCGGCCGATTCGCAATACACCGTGCCAGCACTCGCGCCACTCTCATTCGTTTTCTCCTCGCCATTTTGTGTGTTAGCCGCCACTCGCCTGCGGGAGACTCCCTTTGTTTTTGGCGGAGGGTCGCGAGCCGCCCGTTCAGAACTTTCCCGGAACGGTGCCGGCAGGTTGCGAATGTAATGGAATGACGATCAATCGCAATGCCAGCGGGGTGACATTGCCATCACAAAAGTGTCACACCCTAGCGCAAAGAGGACAGACAGCTTGCGGGAATCTCGATTCCTCGTAACCCTTTCGGACTCGATGTGCTAATCTCTTCCGCAAATCAGGTGTTCCATGCCTCCAGCAGTCGCGAACGGATCGGCGAAAGTGCGGTTTGGCCCCTTCGAGGCCGACCTACTCACGCAGGAATTGCATAACAGCGGCAAGCGCATACGTGTTCCCGCTCAGTCCTTTCAAGTCCTGAAATTGCTCCTGAACCATCCCGGCGACCTGGTCACTCGCGAACAACTGCGGTCCTTGCTCTGGCCCGCGGATACTTTTGTTGATTTCGAACACGGCCTGAACGCCGCGGTAAATCGTTTGCGCGACGCGCTGCACGAGTCCGCGGATCACCCCCGCTGGATCGAAACGCTGCCCAAGCGCGGTTACCGCTTCATCGGTAAAATCAGGCCAGGACCTCCCGTGGCCCTAACCGTTCCGGAGGCCCAGGAATCTGCGGAACTCGTGCCAGTTCCTGCGGCAAGAGCGTGGTCCGGCCGAAGGTGGACCCTTGGCCTGGCAGCGCTAGCGGTCGTTGCGGCGGCTGTGCTTCTGTTCGTGTGGCGGTTTCGCAAAGCCGTCAATTCTCAGGCTGATTTCGAGCCGATGGTGGCTGTTCCGTTCACTTCGCACCCGGGGCTGGAAACAACTCCCTCGTTTTCGCCCGATGGCTCACGGATTGCTTTCGCTTGGGACAACGGCACGGGCAATCGCACCGGAAAGGCGGGATATGACTTGTATGTGAAGGCGATCGGCAGCGAAACCCTGCTGCGTTTGACCAACCATCCTTCGGATTGGATTAGTTCGGTGTGGTCGCCCGATGGAACACAGATCGCATTTCACCGCCTGGCGGGCGACGACAACGGCATCTACGTTGTAGCCGCGCTGGGAGGGCCGGAACGTAAACTAATTGCTACCCATACTCCCGGCGACGATGCGGCTCCGCTCAGCTGGTCGCCCGACGGAAAATGGATTGCATATTCCGATACGGAAAACAGCCAACCCGGCGACCGCGCGTTCCTGCTGAACGTTGTGACTCTCGAGAGTCACGAATTTTCGCATGACCCGTCCTGCCAACACGAGGGATTCCTGACTTTCTCGCATAGCGGCCGGGAACTGGTTCTGGTGTGCGTCCACAGCACCGCCAGCCTCGAGTTTGTGGTTTCCGCTCTCGAGGGCAAGTCCAGGCGGTCGCTCACCACGATGGTGTCGAACCCCGTGTCAGGCTGCAATAATTTTGTCCGGGGAATGGCTTGGAGCGCGGATGATCAGTCTTTGATAGTTTCGAAGGAAACTCTCGAGGGTGCGGACGGTACCGAACTATACGAAATCCGCGTGAGTGACGGCGAAGTGCACAAACTTCCGGTGACAGCCGGAGCGTGGCCTACGCTCTCTAACCAGGCTCACAAATTGGCATTCAGCAAGACCGAAACCCATATGGGCATCTGGAGAAAAGACTTGCAACATCCCGAAGCTCACGCGCGGCAGATTTATAGCTCCACGCGGCCACAAAACGATGGCCAATATTCGCCGGACGGCAAGCACGTAGCATTCGATTCGTACCGATCCGGAACGTGGAGTGTTTGGATCGCGGATAGCGATGGAACTAACCTGGTACAGATCTCGCAGCGATCCGCCGGTTTTCCCCGTTGGTCGCCGGATTCGACGAAGATTGTGTTCGCGGAGCTGGGGCCTGACGGTCTCATGGGCGTCTATACGGCAGATATATCGGATGGCGTGGCCCGCAAACTGAAGACTGCTGTGCCGGAGATAGAGTATCCCTACTGGTCGCATGACGGAAAGTGGATCTATTTTCTCGGTTACGAAGGAAATGTTCATCAGCTCTACCGGTGCCCGGCGGGAGGAGGGGACGCGACTCTTCTGGTGGGGTCGCCGGAGTTGACGACGGCGATTGAGTCAGCCGACAGCAAGGTGCTGTACTTTCCGTCCAGGTTTGTCGATGCGCATATCGTGGTGCTGGCGTTGGACCGCCCTGGTGTGACGCCGCAACCAGTACCGCGAATGGCCAAAATTTCCGATCGAACCCGGTGGGCGCTCATGCCGGACGGCATCTACTTCACCCCCCAGGACAATCCGCGAAGTATCTGCTTTTACGATTTTGCCACGCAGCATACGCGAGAAGTCTTCCGAGCGGACAAGGACCTCGACGAAGGCATATCCATTTCTCCCGACCGCCGATACATGCTCTATTCCCAAAGGGACGAAAGCAACTCCAACATCATGCTCGTCAATAATTTGCGCTAGCGTATCTCGTCCTCCAGGAGGTTTGCTACGCAGGGCGCGAGTGGGCAGCCATTCTCACGCATGGAGCATCTTTCTCTCCGCCTTTCTCTTCGGCGAACTCAACTCCTTCATGGCCGATTCAACTAGGAGTGAATCGCCGGAAATGGCTTGCAACTCGGCGATGGAATTGTTTTCACCAATAACCAAGAGGAGTTTCACTCCCTCTTGAATCCATTTGACGTAAAACTTCACTTCGTCGGTAAGAGCGTTTCTCAGGACTTGCCGTTAGAACCTCGCTTGAGGCGAATCGTGATGGCGCTAACGGCGTTCGGACGTGACTAAGTGTCGATTCAAACCTAAATCCCGCGTCGTTTACACAGGCAAGTTCGCGCTCTAAATTTACCGTACTTAGACCGTAAAGCCTCGGCGTTTAGGCCGAGGATATAAGGCTTGCCTTTGCTTTGTGGCCATCTTAAAACCCACTCCGTCGAAAGACCTATGGGCGGACCGCCCAAAAGTAACGCCTGTGGAGACATGAGCCGCGCCGTAAGGCACTCAGCCCAGGAACCCACCGAAGCAAGCGGATGAAAAACGCCGCCTCTGCTGTAGGAATCCTCTTCCTTTAGGAAAAGGAGGATGTCAATCGCGTGGATTAGTTCGCAGATGGCGGAAGCGGCGTAGGTGATGCCGGCGGCGGGTCTGCGCTGTCCGTATCTACCGCGATCTTCCAATCGCCGCCGGGCGGCTTCCGCCACACCAACAGGTAGTTCCCCGTTTGTATTTTGTTCGTACCGTCTTTTTGCGGCGTCGTATACGTGTAGCGCCCGTGTTCGTAGGCCAAATCGCCCGAACGCGCCACTTCCACGGTCGAAGTCTTCCAACGGATCGATCCCGGATCCGCCGCAAACCCATCGCGTGTAGCAACTCGCATCTCTTCTTTGGTCGTCGTCGTAGCGCTGTAGTTGCTGAAACTAAGCGCATCATCGGCGTAGAACGCGATGTCCTTCTCGACGTCCTTCGCATGCGCAGCTTCGCACGCGGCCGCAGAGTACGCGCGAATCGTCGCTTCGTCTGCGGCGCGCGTATCCTTTGGCGCTCCGCTCCCGCACCCCTCCACCAAAAACGCCGCGACCGCGGCGAAAACCAAAACCCACCCGAAACTCCGCTTCATTTTCCCGCTCCTTGCAGCATATCTCCTGCACGCGCCATGCGCTCAGCGTGCTTTCGCGGCAGCTTTCGCTCCGGTTCCAATATCCGAGACTTCATTGCCCCCTGAAGAGCACGCGTGAAACCGAGAATCTGAGCATCTCCGCTTGCCATCCACCTCTGAACGTCGCTGACCATTACAAGTCGGTTTTAGGAGTCCACTCCGCGCGCTCGGGAGTTGTCCACAGTTTGCTCATGATTTTGTGCAACGATTCGCTCATGCGCGACGCCACCACGATAAGGTTTTATCACAAATTCGGTCTGGCGCCTGTTCAACGCCCGGATAGCGCGCGCTGCGCTCTTTCTGCGCCCTTGCCACCCGTCCTTTGAAAAATCAATCAGATGGCGATTTGTCGCTTCGCGCTTACAATTGGCGCGCCACCATCGGCGGACGCATCGGTCTGAAGCTGCGGCACAAAATTCCAAGGCGTGAATTCGCCTGGGAGGTGTAATGGATATTTTCTGGAAACAGATTATTTGGCAACAGTTCGGCGCGGCCATCGATACGCTCGAAAACGCAATACAGGCTTGCCCAGATGAACTGTGGAGCGATCCCTCAAAACCGCCACAGTGGGTGAGCAACAACGTCGTGGGATTTTGGTATCTCGTCTATCACACTCTGTTCTTTCTGGATTTTTATCTCTCCGGCACCTCGCAAGGATTCGTGCCCCCGTCTCCGTTCAACCTGGACGAGCTGGACCCGGCCGGTTTGCTTCCCGAACGACCCTTCTCAAGAACTGAGCTTCAAACTTATCTAGTGCATTGTCGGAAGAAGTGCCGCACTGTGATCGTTAATTTAACGGAGCAGGGGGCACGCGAAGGTTGCGGATTCGCGTGGCTCGACCTGAGCATCGCCGAACTGCTCCTCTACAACATGCGGCACACGCAACACCACGCCGCTCAACTCAACCTGATCCTGCGCCAGAAGACCTCTTCGGCTCCGAGGTGGGTTGCCAGGACGAGGTTCGCGATCGCGGGCGAATAGGGATCCGCAGTGTTCGTGCCGCTACTACGTCACCGACACTATCAAGTTTCAGCGGGCTGTTCCTGACGCCTCAGTTTCGGTCGGCATCGGAGGAAAGCAAATCCGGCCTCGCGGCTTTGATTCGTCTCGATAAACCCGCTAACTGCTGAGTACCGGAAACTGGCCGCCGCCAGCCGCTGTTTTTCTCATCGAACGACGCTGGAATGGACTACCGAGGCAGTCACGCAGGTCTCAGAGGTAATACAGAGGTAAGCTAAGGCAGCCTCATTGCAAGAAAAGCCAATAAAACTAGCCTGTCGCGCTAGCCTGCCGTTGCTTCCAGGACATCGGGGGCAGACCGGTCGTGATTTCCTCCATCGTGATGCAGCCGTGCACGGGGCAGACCAGCGCGCACAGATTGCAGCCCACACATTCTTCTTCCACGATTCGCGGGACGTGCACTTCCATGCCGTTGGGGTTGTGTTTGCCGTTGGCATTTTTCTGGGAGGCACGCTCAATGCATTGGTGCGCGCCGTCTTCGCAGGCGACGTAACAGAGTTGGCAGCCGATGCAGAGGCCGGCGTCAATCTTCGCGATGATTTTGTAATTCAGATCGAGATCGCCCCAATCCATCACGTTGGCGACAGCGCGGCCGCGGAACTTTTCGGTGGAGCCGTAGGCGTGGTCGTCCATGTAGGCGGCTAGGCCGTCGGCCATATCCTCGACGATGCGAAAACCGTAGTGCATGGCCGCGGTGCAGACCTGCACGCAGGAGGCGCCGAGCGCGATGTGTTCGGCGGCGTCCATCCAACTACCGATGCCGCCGATGCCGACGATGGGAATTTTCACTTTTTTCGCGACGCTGGAGAGCAGGTGCAACGCGATCGGTTTGACGGCGGGGCCGCAGTAGCCGCCGTGCGAGGACTTGCCGGCCACGTTGGGCCGCGGTGCGAACGTTTCGAGATCAACGCCCATCAGGGAATTTATTGTGTTGATCAGGCTGACGGCATCGGCGCCGCCACGCTCCGCTGCTAGCGCGATGTGCGTGATGTCCGTTACGTTCGGCGTGAGTTTGGAGATGACGGGAGTTTTCGCGACTTCTTTCGCCCACGACGTGATCATTTCGGTGTATTCGGGAACCTGACCGACGGCGGCGCCCATGCCCCGTTCGCTCATGCCGTGCGGGCAGCCGAAATTTAGTTCGAGCGCGTCGGAGCCGGCATCTTCGGCGCGACGGACGATATCATGCCAGGTCTCGCGTTTGGATTCGACCATGAGCGAGGCGATGACGAGATGTCTCGGGTAGCGTTTTTTTACTTCGGCGATTTCTGCCAGGTTGACGGCGATGGGGCGGTCGCTGATTAGTTCGATGTTGTTGAGCCCCATCATTTTCACGCCGTTTAGATCGATCGCGCCGTAACGTGACGACGTATTTTGAATGGGCTCGCCGATGGTTTTCCAGACTGCGCCGCCCCATCCGGCGTCGAAAGCGCGCATTACTTGGCCACCGGTGTTGGTGGGCGGGCCGGAGGCTAGCCAGAAAGGATTGGGCGAGCGCAGGCCGCAGAAATTGACGGATAGGTCGGACATGAATTACCTCCCCACTTCATTCTTGGGCGGCGCGACGTCGTTTACGCCGCGCCAGATTAGCCAGATTACTACAGCTAGCATTCCCAGCCAGCCGATTGCGCGAACGGCGCTGGCGATTTGGATGTCATGCTCGAGAACGCCGAACTTGCCAAATAGATAATTCCAATCATGGATTACGTACTCGGCGTCGCCTACCGTGAGCAGCGGCAGATCTTGGGCGCGGGCATCGGCCATGTAGGTGGCGATCGGGATAAATTGTTCGAAGAAAAAAAACAGGCAGAAGGCTACGGCTTGCGATTGGCGGCGGAAGAAAAAATATGTGGCTAGCGCGGCGGGCACAAACAATTGCAGGAACGTGCCGCCGGCGACCATGATAAATTCGCCGCCGAGACGGAACAGAAGATGGCCGCCTTCGTGGATGGGAACGAAAACGCCGTCCATCAATAGCAGCAGGCCGGTGCCGCGGGCGCGCTGGTACAGGAATAACGCGTAAAAAATAATCCAGGCAAGCAGGGCCGCGCGCGGCACCGGCTCCCAGGGTTGGTCGAGTTCTTCCAGGACTGGCAGGCGCTCGATCCATGATTCAGGCACGCGCACAGGCTATTCATTCTTTCCGCGCGGCGATTCGAGCCACGCGTCAATGCCGCGAGCGGCGGCCATGCCTTCGGCGACCGCGTCCACTACTTCTTTGCCGCCGTTCACGCAATCGCCTGCGGCAAAATATTTGGCGTTGCCGGTCTGAAAGCGTTCGCTGACGACGATCGTGTCGTTTTCTTGCAGGGCGATTCCCTGCACCGCGCGGAGAAAGTTTGTCACTGGCTCCTGGCCGATCGCGCGGACTACCATGTCTACTTCCAACTGGAATTCGCTGCCGGGGATGATGGCGACATGACTGCGTCTGTTGGTTGCGACAGATTCTGCGCGCGTGCGGACGCATTCGATCGCGGCGACATTGCCCGCGCTGTCTGCAAGAATTCTGACGGGCTGTGCGTGCCAGTGAAAACGGACGCCATCGAGTTTTGCGATCTCGTATTCGTAGCGGAACGCGGGCATGTCCTGCTCACTGCGGCGATAAATCAGGTGAACCATTTCTGCGCCGAGGCGTTTGGCGGCGGTGACGACGTCAATGGCAGTGTTGCCGGCGCCGATGCAGGCGACGCGGCGGCCTATGCTGAGCTGCGCGAAGGGACGAACTTTTGTCGGCTCGATGAACTGCATTGCGCCGACGACGCCTTGCAGATCTTCGCCGGGGATTTTGAGAGCGCCCGTCTCGCCGAGGCCGACGCCGATAAAAATGGCATCGAAATCTTTTTCGAGTTGGGCGAAGGTGACGTCGCTGCCAACGCTGGTTTTCTGGCGAAATTCCACGCCCAGGCCGCGAACTAGTTCGACTTCGCGCAGAGTATCTTTGGCGCGAAGTTTGTAGGCGGCGATGCCGTAGGTATCCAGGCCGCCGGGGAGTTCATTGCGATCGAAAATCGTGGTGCGATAGCCGAGTTTCGCGAGTTCGGCGGCGCAGGCGAGCGATGCGGGGCCGGAACCGATGAGGGCGACGCGTTTTCCATTGGGAGCACCCGCGTGAAAAAGCTGAATATTGCGATCGAGGACATGGTCCACGGCGTAGCGTTGCAGGCGTCCGATTTCGATGGGCTTCTCTTCCTTCTCGTGCATCACGCAGGCGCCTTCGCAGAGAACTTCGGTAGGGCAAACACGGCCGCAACTGTGACCGAGGATGTTGGCTTCCAGAATTACACGGGCGGAGCCGCGCAAATTGTCGGTGGAAATTTTTTTGATGAAAGACGGCACGTCAATGTGAGTCGGGCAAGCAATGGTGCAGGGCGCGTCAAAGCAGAAAAGGCAGCGGGCGGCTTCGACGGCAGCCTGGCGCGAGGTCATGCGCGGAGATATTTCCGCGAAATTCTTTTCGTATTGCTCGGGCGAAAGCTTGGGAGCCGTCTCGCGCAGCGTCATGGGGTCGCCGTCATGCCTCAGGCTGGAAAAGAGACGCCATTCTAGCACTGGCGATTGGGGGGAAGAGTAAGGGATTCGCGGAAGAGTGCAAGATTCAACATCCCGCCACAGAGTCTTGGAGGCATGGGGGATCGAGCGTCGGTTGGGGCGACGCCGTTCCCGACACGCCGCGGGCTCGGAGTTTATCATCGCGCGTCAACCGATCATTACAATGGTCTTCCGCCCCTTGCGAGCGGCTAAGATGGACGAGCCGAGACGAAACGAACATCGGTTTGGCGTGATTCGTTCGACCCGATATGAAGAATTTTTGGTACTTTGCAAACATCGGTTACCTCAGGCTTGGATTGTGGTGTGGATACTACTCAACCGCACCCGGCCGCCTTCAGCATATTGTTCCCGATCCAACAATGTGGCTCATGATTTTGATTATCATGCCATTGTTCGCGATCGGAGCCGTTCACTACTCGATCCAGCGTTGGGTAAACATGCTCCCGCGGCCGTCTTGGAGCAGGAACTCCGCTAATTGGTGGCAGGATCCTCTCCAGTCGCTGTTGATGTCAACGCGCACCACGGCGATGATGGCAATGGGGGCCGCGCTGAGGAGGCCTGCGATAGGCTCAGTCGGTTTTTGGATGTTCGGAGTTTACTGCAGCGCGGCGATAGGGCTCGCGATTGGACAACTGGTGGTCTATCGCACGTATCGGCGGCACATCCTTGAGGCGTAGTCTGGAGGTCGCCTGCCAGCCCGCAAGTTTTTGACGCAGAACCACGGAATACCGCCGGTGAGCGAAGGTCCGTGGTGGGCCGGTTTCCGATAAATGACAGGGCTCTTTATTTCTTAGGATGAGATAGCGCGAGACTTGAAAACGAGACCAGATAGCGGGCTTCATCGCGATTGGTTTGCGCGAGATCGAGCTGCGGTACTCGGTACGACGACAAAAATCGAAGTCTGAAGTAATAGCTCCGACCGGATTCCGCCGTGAAATTTGCAAGCGCGCTGAACGCCGAGTATTCCTCCCGTCGCGATTGCCAGTTCGAACAGAGGTGATGCTCTCCCGGAGATACAGCGAAAGAAAAATAGCTTCTCCCCTTGAGCGCACCGATCCACGCGCCGTCGAGTCCTATGCGGAACGTAGCGCTGGCCGCGCCAACGAAGTCGCCTTGCCCGAGGTCCTGGATAACATACACGAGCGCCTTTCCCACTGAAGGCACCTGCACGGGCACCACGTCTGCCGGGGGCGTCGCCGTCACGTCAAATTTGGCGGCAGCTGGACCGCACGCCCACAGCGGGTTATTTGTGTCGGAGGTATCTTGCGCGAAAACGGGTGACGCAAGAAGCACCAACAGGAGCGCGACGGTCTTCATGATTCCCTCGAGACGAACGAGTCACGCGGCCGAAGTCCACCGCCGAAGACGGCCGCAGGAATTCAGTCCCGTTGATTGAGACGGATGGAGCCTCCATGAGGGTACGAAGCTCATATTCCCATCGCGAGAGAATGTGGCGGCCCCCTTTCCAATGACTCCGCATGCGCACCGCCGAAGAAGGTCCTAACGGAAACTGACCCGTCGCTCGATCGTTCCTAACCTGCAAAGAAATGGGGAAGAGGTGTAAGCTACAACGCTTCGCGGGAATTTTGAGGAGGATGGCTGGTTATGCGCTTTGACACTTTGATTCGGGGTGGAACGATCGTTACGGCTACCGATACTTATGTTAGCGACGTAGGGATTACTGGCGGGAAGATGTCTGTGATTGGGTTGAATTTGCCGGCGGAGGGCGCGGGCAAGGTGATTGAGGCGCGGGCGATGCTGGTGATGCCAGGCGGGATTGATGTGCATACGCATCTGGATATGCCTTTTGGCGGAACTACCAGCGCTGATGATTTCGAAACGGGGACGGTGGCGGCGGCTTACGGCGGGACTACGACCTTGATCGATTTCGCGATCCAGTACAAGGGGCAGACGTTGCGACATGCTTTCGATACATGGATGAAAAAGGCGGACGGCAAGGCGGTGATTGATTATTCGTTTCACTGCATTATCACAGATATTGCGGGAGCGCAGCTGGATGAGATGAAGGCTTTTGTGCGCGAGGGCGTGCCTACTTTTAAATTGTTCATGGCATATCCGGGCGTGTTCATGCTGGACGATGCTTCGATTTTCAAGGCGATGGGAGCGGCGGCGGACTGCGGCGGAATGATTTGCATGCACGCGGAAAATGGCGGCGCGATCGATGTGATCGTGCAGCGGGCGCTGGCGCAGGGAAAACGCTCGCCCAAATATCACGCGCTGACGCGTCCCGTGACGGCGGAGGCGGAAGCTACGTCGCGGGCGATTGCGCTCGCGGAGATGGCGGGGACGCCCGTGTACATCGTGCATTTGTCGTGCAGCGAAGCGCTGGAGAAGGTGCGCGAGGCGCGCGACCGCGGGCTGCGCGTCTATGCGGAGACTTGCCCGCAGTATTTATATTTGTCATTGGAAAATATGGACGGTCCTGGATTCGATGGTGCGAAATATGTGTTTACGCCGCCGCTGCGCGAGAAGTGGCATCAGGAAAAACTGTGGCAAGGGCTGGCGAAAGATGATCTGCAGGTGGTTTCGACGGACCACTGTCCATTTTGCATGAAGGAGCAGAAGGAACTGGGGAAGGACGACTTCACGAAGATTCCCAACGGCGGGCCGGGGATCGAGCATCGTATGAGTTTGGTTTATAGCGGCGGAGTGCACGGCGGGAAGTTTTCGGCGAACCGGTTCGTGCAGCTGGTGTCCACGGCTCCGGCGAAACTGTTTGGGCTTTATCCGCGCAAAGGGACTGTGGCGGTGGGCTCGGATGCGGATTTGATTGTATTTGATGCTGACCAAGAGCAGACGATCAGCGTGAAGACGCATCATATGCGCGTGGACTATTCGATGTTTGAGGGGACGCGGGTGAAGGGCGTGCCGAAGACGGTTTTGTCGCAAGGGCGCGTGATTGTGGAGAATGGAAAGTTTGTGGGCAGGGTTGGCGCGGGGGAATTTTTGAAGCGGGAGAACCCGGCGCGGGTGTAGATCCGGCTTCGTCGCGCACTGCGATTAATCGCGAGAAACACCGGCTACCCATGCGATGCTTACCAGGCCGTCTTTCACCTGCACGTCTACCACATCGCCGGTGGTGAAGCGGTCGAAATCGCTGCGGTCAACTGGAATGCGTTCGAAGCGATGGCCCGCACGCCAGGAATTTACGATGAGGCGGCGGCTGGGGACCGGGCCGGTCATCGAGAATCTACTGATCACCCGAGCTTTTTCGACGTGCGCGCGGGAACGATCGAGCGCCCCGTTAGCGTAGAGCAGTGCGGCCAGCAGCCAGGGCAGCGGGAGCAGGCCGTAATAGACACGCTTCAAAGATTCAACTTCCTGATGACGGAGCGCGCGGCGCTCGACGATGATGGCCAGACCGAGTGTGAGGAAAAACACCACGCCGATAAAAATTACGATGCCGTCGAGTTCCAGCGCCGGGTAGCGGCCGCTGGCGACGATGAAGGCGATCGCACCGACCAGAAATAATGCGGTGCGATTGAGCAGCGAGCGACGTAGGGAAAATTCTGCCGCGGAAGAACTGAGGCCGCAGGCGTCGCAGATATCGCCGAGCCGCTCAGCCCCGCAGTTCAAACAACGCGTCATCGTGAAGTCCGTCCTCCGTGGTGCAACGGATTAATGTTATGAGGTGGCTGGTTGAGTGTCAATTCATCCTCGGTCATCCTCGTGGGCGCCCGCGTGTGCCCGACCGGCTGGACGCATCTCCGCTGCGTCTATTAGACACCGCGGACCGATGAATTGACTCTACTTGACCTGGCGCTCGCTGCTGGGCGGCGTGTCCAGGCAGACGATGTTTTCGTCGCGGCCGTTGGCGAGCATCTCACAGTCAATTGCCTGGGCGCTGCGGATGGCTTCTTGGGAAGTGGCGCCGGAAGCGGTGGCGCAGTGTATCGCGCCTTTGAAAGTGACGCAGACTTCGTATTCGTTCTTGGTTTGCTGGAGCGAGGAGTAGAGAAGGACGGCGATGAAGCTGGCGGCGCCCAGGCTGACGATGACGCGGATTTGGGTTTTGCGATTTGGCATGGGACCTCTTGGATTCTGCTGTATGCCGTGCAGAAAAGTGTAAGCGGTTTTTTTCAGCGGCGGTCTGCAGACCGCCACCTGTGATTGCCACGCCGCCAATGGCGCACGAAGATGCGCCGCTCCTAAGTCAAAAGCTACGTCAAAACCTACAAAGATTCTCGCATATTCATTTTGCGCCCGGCCTCCGCGAAAGTTCCTTTTGAATATAACGCCGAACGTGCGGCGATACGCCTTCCAGCTCAATCAGATCTTTCAGGTCGCGCAGCGTTAGATTTGGAAGAAACGCCAGCACCACTGGGACGGGCGTGTGCGGATTGCGAATCAGCGCGACGCGGACATTGTACTGGACGGCCCAGCGCGGATGTTGCGCAATGGCGGCAACGACGCGTTCTGGCACGCCGGATTTCGCGAGAACTTTCAGGACCTGGCTCTCCGTAAGAAATGCGTTGGCCAGTGCGAGCTTGATCGCTTGCGGATGACCTTCGGCGAGGAGGGCGCCGACAACACGGGCAGGACCGCGACGCGCCAGAGTTAATTTCTGGCCAATCGGCAGCTGCGGCACGCGCGTGACCATCAATTCTTCGGCGACACGGCGAATTTCGGCGGGCGTCGAGGGCAGCAGGCTCACGCGCACCAGGTCGAACAGGTAGAGCTGGCGTAGCAGAGCCATCGCGAAGCGGCGCGGTGTGCGCGGATGGCGCGCGAGGCGCAGCCGTACACCTTCGCTGGCGGTCCACTTCCCTTTTTCAGCGATGGCGGTGAGGACGGTTGCGGACAGATCCAGGCGCTCGAGCATTTGGGAGATGTGCGGTTCTTCGAGTAGCGGATTTTCCAGCAGAGCGAGGAGGATTGCCTCTTCGGGCTCGTGGATTAACGCTAGCAGATCTTCTTTGGCAGCGGAATGCGCGTGTTGCGCACGCGCGGAAAGTTCATCCGGCATGTGCCTTGCGCTTCCCCAGACTAATCGCCATTTTTGCCGCGGCTTCCGCGGGTTTCATTTGCAGCGCAACGACGCGTGCGCGCGGCGCGAGGTCATGCAAGCGCGCGTCAATCGCGGCGTCGAAGAATTTGCTGCGCCCGTTCGTGCCGCCGGCCTTGGCGATGGAAATTTCGCGGTCTTGCAGAGCGAGTTTTTCGATGACGCTGGCGGCGAGATCGCCGAGCGTGGCGGCGGCGGTGGTGAGGATTTCGCACGCGACGGTATCACCCTTGTCTCCGAGTTCGCCCACCAGTGGAAAAATCCGGGGAAATACGTCGTCCGGATTCTTTACCACCCAATCGAGGACGCGACTCCATTCGTTGCAGCCGAGCCACTTCAACATTTTCGCGGATAGCTCGGTTTGCGGACCGCGATTTTCTTCGGCGCGAACGACAGCGGCGAGCGCGCGGCGGCCGATGTCGAAGGCGCTGCCTTCATCGCTGAACCAGGGGCCGCGTCCGCCGGCGCGGCCGGTGTGACCTTGCGCGTCACGTCCGTACGCGGCGGAGCCAGTGCCGACGACTAGGATGATGCCTTCGCCTTCGCCGACCGCGGCGTTCAGGGTGATGGCGAGATCGGTCGTCACTTTGACCGCGGCCTCGGGGAAAGCGCGTTCGAGAAAAGTGGCGATTCGTTTCGCGACGGATTCGCGGCCGGCCCCGCCGATGCCCGCACAGATGCCGCGAATATCAGTGGCTTTTAGATGATGGCGCTCAAGAACCACATCGGCCGCGTCGCTGAGCGTGAACCATGCTTTCGCGTATCCGGCGCGCAGCGGATTCGATGGGCCGGCGGTGGCACGCGCCAGGACGTTGGCATCCGCGTCCATCAAGATGCAGTCCGTTTTCGTGCCGCCGCCATCGAAACCAAGATAAAAAGAAGTTTCGGGCACGGAATCTTGCTCACTCATTCGTTTCACCATGCTTGACAGTGTCGAAAGCGTGCAGTTAGCATCGCCCGGCCTGCAGCCGCGAAGGAATCTAGATCAGCGCAATGCAAATCAGTTTAATTGACTTCGGCATCCTGGTGCTCTATCTCGCGGGCATCACGCTTTTTGGCGCGCGATTCCGGCATGAACAGCAAAATTTGCGCGACTACTTTTTGGGCGGCCGCTCAGCGCCGTGGTGGGCGCTGGCTTGCTCGATCGTCGCGACAGAGACTTCCACGCTCACCATCATCGGGACGCCGGCGATCGCCTTTGGCGGAAACCTGGGATTTCTGCAACTGGTGCTGGGCTACCTTGTGGCGCGAGTGATTCTGTGCGTCGTTCTTATACCACAATACTTCCAGGGAGAATTCTATACCGCTTATCAGCTTCTGGAAAAGCGATTCGGCGCGCGGATGAGGTCGGTGGCGGCGGTGGTTTTCATGGCGACGCGGGCGCTGGCGGAGGGCGTGCGGATTTCGGCGATCGGGAAAGTAGTGAGTGTGGCGTTTGGCACGGGCGATCGCCTTTCGATTTTGATCGTCACGATGCTGACGATGTTTTATACGTTCGAGGGCGGAATGCGGGCGGTGATTTGGACAGACGTGGCGCAATTCTTTTTGTATTTGGCTGGATCGGTGGCGGCATTTTTCTTGCTGCTTCACGAGATTCCTGGTGGGTGGCCGCAAGTGACGCAAGTGGCTGCGGCGAGCGGCGGGAAACTGCGTATTTTCGATTTTGCGTTTAGTTTGACGCAGAGTTACACGTTTTGGTCTGGATTGCTGGGCGGAACTTTTCTGACGATGGCGAGCCATGGCACGGATCAGACGATGGTGCAGCGTTTGCTGGCAGCGCGGAATGAGCGGGATAGCAAGAAAGCGCTGCTGGTGAGCGGCGTGATTATTTTGGTGCAGTTCACTTTGTTCCTGGTGATTGGCGTGATGCTTTTTGTGTACATGCGCAATGGCGGGCTGGTTGTGCCGGCGGGCGATCCTGATCGAATCTATCCGGCGTTCATTGTGCAGCGCATGCCTGTGGGGCTGGCGGGAATTGTGCTGGCTTCGATTTTTGCGATCGCGATGTCGAACGCGAGCGGCTCGTTGAACTCACTGGCTTCATCGAGCATGATGGACATGGGCACGCGTCGCGCGGAAGGGACGGCGCAAGCGCTGGGAGCTTCGCGGCGGATGACGTTAGTGTGGGGTGTCGTGTTGGGCTTGCTGGCGCTCGTGCCTTGGGGGCCCGTGCTGGTGGCGGGGTTGACGATTGCGTCCATCACGTATGGAGCTTTGCTGGGCGTGTTTTTGTTGGGGACTTGGAATGCGCGCGCAAATGAAAATGGAGCACTGCTGGGATTTGCGGTGGGGCTTGCGACGATGATCGCGGTGAGTCGGTTTACGGTGCTGGCTTGGACTTGGTATGTGTTGGCCGGGACGATTGTGACCTTCGCTGTAGGCACGATCGCGAGCGAGTTGGTGACGCGGCGCTCAAATAATGTTGCAAGCGGCATGCCGGATTGAATTTTTGTTTTGCGCTGCCAGGGAGAAGCTTTATCGGGATTTCAACGCAGAAGAGCGAACGACTTGACCTGATACGCGCGCTGGGGCCTTGGGCTGCAGCGGCCATCGTGATTGGCACGATGGTGGGCACCGGAATTTTTTTGAAACCCGGCGAGATGGCAGCCGTGGGTGCGTCGGTGAGCGTCGTGTATGCCGCCTGGATCGTGGGCGGGCTGCTTTCGCTTTTTGGGGCGCTCTCTTTTGCGGAATTAGGCGCGGCTTTGCCGGAAGCGGGCGGGCAGTATGCTTATTTGCGCAAAGGGCTAGGTCCGGTTTGGGGATTTCTATTTGGCTGGATGCATTCGACGGTGGGCGAATCGAGTTCGGCGGCGTCCATCGCGGCAGGGTTCGCGCGATTTTCTAGTTTTCTGATTCCGGTGATTGCGGCGCCGATTTTTACTTGGCATCTTACCAGCCCTTTTTCGGGCAAACCTTACGATCTCGCCTTCACGTGGGCGCAGCCGCTGGCGGTGACGGCGATTGCGCTTTTCACTTTTATCAATTATCTGGGGGTGCGATTGGGCGGGCGCGTGCAGATCGCGCTCACGATTTTGAAGATCGCTTCGGTTCTGGCGATTGTCGCCGCGGGATTTTGGTTTGGACATGGCAGCATGGAACATTTTCATCCGTTTTGGCCGGCTGGTCCTGGCGTTGGCACAATGGCAAACTTTTTTGCGGCGTTGGCGGCTGCGTTGTGGGCTTATGACGGTTGGGAGGACTTAAATCGAGTCGGCTCCGAAGTGGAGCAACCGCAACGCAACATTCCTTTGGCGCTGATCGGCGGAACGATTTTGGTGGGCGGCATTTATTTGTTATTCAGCGCGGTGTGTTTTTACGCTTTGCCGTTCGCGAGCGTTGCGAGTTCCTCGCATGTGGCTTCGGACGTGGTTGCGAGCTTCGCGGGACGCAGCGCAGCGGGGTGGATCACGATCGCGATGGTGATCGCGGCGCTGGGAACGTTGAACTCGTCGCTATTGAGCGGGGCGCGTGTGCCTTATGCGATGGCGCGGGACGGACTATTTTTTCGCGTTACGGGGATCGTGCATCCTAAATTTCGCACGCCGGGTGGGGCGTTGATTTTTCAGGGGACGCTGGCGGGTTTGATGGCCTTGACGGGGACGTTCGAGGAGCTGACTTCGCTCTTTGTATTTGCAGCTTGGATTTTTTATGCGTTATCGGTGCTGGCGATGTTCCGGCTGCGGCGCATTTCGCCCGGACTTGCGCGGCCTTATCGCACGTGGGGCTATCCGGTTGTGCCAGCGCTCTTCGTGGCTGGGGCTTTGGCGCTTACGGTGAATATTTGGATTGAGAGGCCGGTCCGGTCTTCTATTGGGCTTGCGTTGATACTTTCGGGGCTTTTGTTCTATCGCGCGTGGCGAGATCGGAGTGTGGAAAGCGCGAGCTAATTGGCCCCTCAAAGTTTTACGTAGGCGCCGGCGGGCAGGGGCGATTGAAACTGACGCGGATTGAATAGGTGAGCTAACAGCTGCAGGCCATCGGCTAGACGCGGGCCTGGACGCGAAAAATGACTATTGGCGTCTACTGCGAAGATGCGGCGATTGCGGATGGCCGGCAGATTTTCCCAGTTTGAGGGAATTTTTGCGGCTTGGAATTCTTTCGCGTTGCGCTTTGCGTCGTAGCCGCAGAGCATTACTACGATCACGTCGGCGTTGCTTTGCGCCACGTCGTCTGCTGATACTTTGCAAGACGGGTGCCCTGCCCGGCCGAGCACGTCCACACCTCCGGCGATCGCAACCATTTCCGGAACCCAGTGGCCGCCTACGTAGAGTGGGTCAAGCCATTCAAGACACGCTACGCGCGGACGGGCGGGAGTTTGCGTAGCGGCAGACGCTCGCGTGTTGGCAGAGGACGCCGTACCGGACACGACGGCTTGCGCTGCGGCGAACGCTGGCACGTTTGTGGACGCCTTCACAGACGCGGTCATCGACGCGACTGCTTGCCCTTTCGCTTTCAGTTCGGCGGCCAATGCCTCGGCACGGGGGCGCGTATTCGTTGCGTCACCTGTGCGAATAATGTCCTGCCAGACGTCGTCGAGCGAATGAGGAGTTAGCGTTAGCACGCGCGGCGCGCGCGCGAAACGGGTCAGCGCTGTGGCAAGATCGTCAGGCGATGCGGCGCACACGTGGCAGAGATCCTGCGTGACGATCAGATCGGGTGCGAGCGACGCCAGCAAGTCGGCCTCCACCGCGTAGATGCTTTCGCCGCGGGCGACGAGGTCGCTGACCTGGCGATCAATTTCAGCGGGCGCGGCGGTGGGGTCCACGCGCGGTTTAATCAGCGCGGGCTTGCCGCGAACTTCGGGCGGGAAATCGCACTCGTGCGTGACGCCGACGATCTGATCGCCGACGCCGAGCGCGTAGAGAATTTCCGTAGCCGAAGGAAGCAGGGAGACGATGCGCATGGAGCTATGGTAACGCACCGGAGGGCGATTTGCGGCGGCGTGCGACGATCCTAAGCACCTCAATCGTAAATCAGATATTTTGCGCGCAGCGTGCGGAACTGCGCCAGGTCGCTATCCCAGCTGGCGATGATACTGGCAGGTGACTGGTAGGCGATGAGAGCGTCCACGGTGGTCTGCGAGGCGAGCAAATCCATCAGCTTGGTAACCTCGAAGCGCTCGGGATAAAGGCGGTGGAGAGCGTCCGAGATTTCCAGGCCAGTGCGGATGGAATCGAACGCGTTGCGGTCGGTGATTGTGAGTTTGACGCCGGCGCAGGCTTCGCCTTTGTAGAGACCCTCGCTCGGAGTAAAACTGGCGGCAGCAAAACTTACGCCGGGAATTTGCCGCGCGGTCAGGGAGCCCAGCAAAACATCGGAGTGAATCCAGGGCGCGCCCGATTGTTCGAACGGAGCATCGGTGCCGCGGCCGACGGAAACTCCGGCAGCCTGCAGGATTTCGATGCCGGGGTACAGAAACGCTTCGTTGAGCGTGCGCAGGTTGGGCGAGGGCGGAATCCATGTCAGGCCGGTCTGGTCGAACGTCTGGCGGCGGTGCCAATTTTTCATGGCGATCACGTGCAAATCGAGGCCCATTTTATTTTCGGCTGCGAACATTCGGGCCAGTTCGCCGAGCGTCATCGCATAGAGAATCGGCAAGCGGAAATATCCGACGAAGGAGATGCGCGAAGGATCGAGCATCGGACCCTGGATCTTTTCGCCACCGAGCGGATCGGGGCGATCGAGAACAAAGAATGGGATTTTGTGTTTTGCGGCGGCTTCCATGCAGTAACCCATCGTGGTGATGAAAGTGTAGAAGCGCACGCCGGCGCCCTGAATGTCGAAGATGAGAACGTCGAGGCCCTGCAACATTTCCTCGCTGGGACGGCGCGTGTCGCCATAGAGGCTGAAAATTTTCAGGCCGGTGGCGGCGTCGCTGGCGTTTGGGACTTTCGCGTCGAGTTGGCCGGCGATGCCGTGCTCCGGACTGAAGAGCGCGACGAGCTGTACGCCTTCGGCGTGAGCGATGACGTCAATCGTGCGGCGGCCCCGCGAGTCCACGCCGGTTTGATTGGTGATCAGGCCAACGCGTTTGCCGCGCAGGGGCGCGAAGTTTTGCTCCTCGAGGACATCAATGCCTGTTTGCGTGTGGTCGGCGTCCTGGGGAGACGTTGCCGGCGCGGCCGCGCTCGGCGTTTCGCGGAACGCAAGGCCGCCTACTCCGATGACGCCTGCGAAGACAAGCAAAATTAGAACGAAACCGATACGAAACATTGTGCGGGAGGATTCGTTGTGCGTCATGCCACCGTGTGTTATATACAGCCGCGGGATGCGAGCGTCAACCTGGAACGTTCCGAATGAGTGCGATGCGTAAACTCGGAATTTTCGCGCTGCTCCTGCTCCTTTTAATGACACCCTACGCCCGTTCGCAAAAAACTTCCTC